>Ga0228711_1001302_pt1 | contig 36148 bp, 17 predicted proteins | sample MedpolnodulmetaG_2_FD_177996 | JGI IMG/M metagenome (GOLD analysis project Ga0228711, IMG submission 177996) | Root nodule microbial communities from Medicago polymorpha collected in Santa Monica, California, United States - brown nodules | ecosystem: Host-associated > Plants > Roots > Nodule... | reverse complement strand
CGCAATCAACAATTAACAAACCCAAACCCCAAATAGAAACCTATAAAAAAAAAAACCCATCAAGGATAAAACATAATTAACATAAAAAGGTATGAAAGACAAAAACTTTAACAGAAAGAGAGAGAAATAGTACCTGGGTTTTGGTTCAGTTGAAAAGAAGAAAAAAAACTTTGTGAAGTGAAACTGAAGGTGTTTTTTGTAACAAGATCTTTGTTGTTTTGATCTTTAAGGATGCTATGTGTGTTGTTTCTGGAATCCAAAGACAAAGAACAAGAACGTGAGAAGAAGGAATAAATTAAGGTACTTTAATAAGTGTTGTTGAGTTAGAATAAAATATTACCGAACCAAAGAACAAAACTTGTTAAAGACTAGATTTGGTGTGTGAGTGTGGTTCGGTTTTAGGTTGTTCCAATCTTTAACCTCAAAAACGACAAAGGGTTATTTATATGTCCGCGCGTGCGTATTCTTCTTGTACTTGTTGGTGTTGACTGTTGCTTCGTTTGGTTTGGTACTAGTCCTGCAGTGTTTTATAAACCGCATCGGCTGGTTCAACCGGAAATTGGGTTTGGTTTAGATAAGGTTCAACCGGGAAACTATTGTTGAATTTGTGCCGGTTAGATCTTTAGGACCGGTTTTTAATTGAGGCAAGTTTGACTCAATTAAATATCGGACAACCCGATCCAACCAGACATTTAAAATATATATGGTTTAAAAAACCGGAAGAATCAAAGAATTAGAGTTGTGAGTTTTTCGATAGGTTTTCTAAAAATGTTGTATGAAATTTAACGGAAATCTCGAGTGAAATTGGAAAAATTTACTCTATGTTTTCTTGTGTACAATATTGACTATTGCAAAGCTTGCTAGAATTGAAATCTTGCATAAGATCGAAAGGGGTAGCAAGATTGTAAAATATAAGATTGCAACAAAAATCAAAGATTTGTATACAGTTAATTTTGTAGGATTAAAAGGTGGTAATAAGATCGTAAAACATAAAATCGCAACTAAAATTCAATGATCCTACAAAAAATAAAATAATAGTAGTATATATACATGACAATACTTGAATATGAGTATGTTTTAGTGTGAATATGGGTAGAAAAATGTGGTATTTTTGGAGAAAAGGGGGTGTGGTCAGAAAAAGGTTAGTTTTTTACACTAGTTTGGGGTAAGTGTCCAAGCTCATTACACTAAGAATTTTGCTCTTCTCCCAACACATTTTGCTCGTGCCCAGCTCATTTGTCAATTATACCCCTGCGTAACTTAAGTTACGCTCCACTGGCAGGTGCGCGAGTTAACTCACGTAGATTGGCCGGTTGGTCAGAGCTCAAAAACACACGTTTTTTGGACTTTGGTCAGCTTTTCAACCTTCAACCTACACGTTTTTTTACAACCTTTACACGTTTTTTTGACTGCATTTATGGTAGTTATAACCTATACTACCATTCCCACCTATAAATACCCCTCCAAACTTCCCTATTTCCTCACACCATCTCACATTCTCTCCTCCTCACTCTCTCCCCCTATTTCTCTTCTTCTTTTTTTCAATAGTCTCTAGTCTCCTTTTACCCCTTTGAGGTATAAAGTGGTGAGTTTTGAGGTAAAAAGTGACTAGTCGACTTGGGGAAAAAGTGATCAACCCTTGAGATAAAATTAAATTTGCTTCTTTTTACGTCAAAAACTTTTTACCGTGGGTAAAAAGAATCTTCTTTGGGTATAAAAAGAACCAGATTCAGATTTAACCCAAGAGTTGGTGATGTCTTTTCCCCCAAGAAGGCTGGTCACTATTTACCCCAACGCTGATCACTTTTTACCCCAAGAGGGTAAAAAGAAAATAAGTAGATTTAGTGGATTCGAATCAAATGTATCAATTATTGTATGAATTCTATTAATAAAATGAGATGTTATATGTATCAAATAAATATTTATTTTATGTGAATAAATAAATTAGAATAACGTAAATAAATAAATTAGAATAAAATAAATAAATTAATTTGAATAAAGTAAATAAATTAGAATAAAGTGAACAAATAAATTAGAATAAAGTAAATAAATTAATTTGAATAAAGTAAACAAATTAGAATAAAGTGAACAAATAAATTAGAAAATAAATTAGAATAAAGTAAACAAATAAATTAGAACAACACGCAGCGTAAGTTAACTCACGCAGAGTTAATTAAGTTGCATATATTTTAACATTTGTGTTAGTTAGTTAACGCTGGGGTATTTTCGGAGCCAAGTTAAATGGGAGAAAGAGTAAACTTGATTTTTTTTATGGTTTCGTAGAGGTAAATAATTAATTGCATATATATACATGATTTTTATTTTTTTCGTAGAGACGGTGATAATCAAAGTTTATGGAGCCAAGTGCACTCACAATAACACGCCTTACAAGAAAAAAAAAAGTGTTAGGCCATTGGATCATTTTCTTTTTAGATTTTTTGTCATGTAATCCAATAATTATACATTAACCTCTATATTTAGCGTGAACTGCCTATTTGCTCGTATATATAAACTAAAAGGTTTTGCTATAGAAGCCATCTATGAAGATGACTTTTAGCAACCTACACTTCAAGATGTTATTTCTACTATTTAGTTATAACTTTGCTAAAAGACACCTTCATAAAAATTAGTTGATGTCTTTTGACAAATGCTCATAGATAATTTGCTAAAAGACACTTTCAAAAAATGTATCTTCTAACAAATCCCTAAACTAAAACCCTTCACTTTTTTTTTCTTCCACTTTTTCCTCAAAAACCATTTAAAAAAAAAAAACTTATTTTAACTTTTCCGTGTGAACCGCTTTTTTCGAAACTTACATCAAGTTTTCCAGTTTATAATTTCCCCCCCGAACAATGATATAATGTTTTATGATTTTTTTTCCTTTTATTTTATATTGACTTTAGAGTGATTTTATTTTTTCAAACCGGAAAAATTTATTATAAGCTGTCTGGAAATTTTTATTCAAATCGGAAAGGTTAAAGTGAAGGTTTCTGAAAAAGTTTTATGACCTGACAACTTTTACATACTGAAAAACTCATGTGCGGATGAACTTACGCCGGATCCGAAAAGGTTACAAGTGAGTGAAAAAATAATGTAAAAAATTAAATAAAAAAAGGGAAAGGGTGAAGGTAAAAGTGTCGGGTAAGGAGTAAAAATTATTTTTGGTATTTAAGAGTCGTAACTAAACCCTTGTTCCATTTATTTTTACAAATTTTACATTCATTCTCTTATTTTGACAAACTGCGTTTTGAATCTTATTTTTTATCGGAAATGCTAACTTGTATCTTTAAGACACATGTTAAATAACTTAAAGTATAAATTTTGTCTAAGAAATTGTGTGTATTTATTCTTTTAGAGAATAAAAATTAATATTTTATAATAAATATTTACTATTTATAGAATCCTTAACATGTGTTATCAGAACACAAGTTAGCATAACCCATTTTTTATCTGCAATTATTCTCACTCTGCACAAGAGCTAAAAAAATTTTAGGATACACAAAAGCTAGCTAAAAAGTAATGTTTCCGATTGAAATATGCAATCTTCTTCTCTTGTACAAATTTAATAGAGAAGATTACATTCTCCTCTCCTAAAATAGAAAACAAACTTCGATGTGTATTTTATACATACATATGACATCTAAGTCATTAAATTTAATATTTATGTATCCATTGACCTTTTTTTTTTAAAAAAAAGTATCTGTTGACTTGGTCAAAATCAAGAAGACTTCACTTTTGTAAAATGGATTAAAGTTTTGGAACCAAAAGTGTTAGAATCATGCTCTTTACCCAACACAAAACACTCGCGCCCAACTGATTTTTCAAATATACCCCTACATGAGTTAAGTCACGCTGCGTGACTTAACTCACGCACCTGATAGAGCTCAGCGTGACTTAAGTCACGCACCACTGGTCTGTGCGTGAGTTAACTCACGCTGGTTGGCCGGTGGTCTGAGCTCAAGAACACACGTTTTTTGGACGGTGGTCAGGTTTTCAACCTTGATTCTACATGTTTTTTTACAAGTTTTACACGTTTTTTTACTACATTTATTGTAGTTATAACCTATTTTATCATTCCCACCTATAAATATCCCTCCAGACTTCCTCATTTCCTCACACCATCTCACATTCTCACCCTCCTCCTCATTATCCCCCCTATGAATCTCCTCCTTTTCCTTCTTTTTTTAGTCTTTATTTTGGTGTATTTTCCTTCTTTTTTTAGTCTTTATTTTGGTGTAAAAAGAGGTCAATCTTGGGGTAAAAAGATGATTGGTGAACAACCTTCTTGAGGGTAAAACAAAGCAGAATTAGTTTTACTCCAAGGGTAAAACTAAATGTGCAAATTTAGTTTAACCCAGGGAGGTTTGTTTTCTTGCGGTTTTTTTTGTTTTACCACATGAAGGCTGATTTTCTTGTAAATTTCTTTTAGTTTTACCATATGAAGGTAGGTTTTCTTGTGCTTTTATTTCTTCGCAGATTTAGTTTTACCCCATTGTAAATGTAATAAGAATTATATTAATAAAATGAGATTTTATATCTATTATTTTTGTTCCTTTATTTTTGTTAATTTTTACATTTATTTTACGATTGCGTATTGAATAAATAAATTTGAATAAAGACTAATCAAACTCAACATGAATTCGAATAAAAATTGCATATTAAATAAATTCGAATAAAGTTGCGTATTAATCAAATCAGTTTAACACACGTAGGTGCTAATTGCTGCGTGAGTTAACTAAGGCAGGATTAACACTTGCGTTAGTTAACTCACGCAGAGGTATTTTGGTTGGGTGAGAGCAAAACTTGTTGTTCAAAGTGTTATATATTTTGAAAATTTGGAGAAAAATTGTTGATTTTTATAAACTGTGATGCCAAAAGTACAATTACCGTATTTTAAAAATGTATTTTTTTTAGCTGATCAAGAAGAGTACATGCATCAGAGAAAACTTAGACATCCCAATAAGGTTGACATCTCTAAGAAATTCCCATCATTTGCCGTCTGTCTCATAAAATACTATTAAAAATATCATTGTTTAGTAAAAAAAAAGTATTTTAAATATAAGTTTTCGTAATCATTAGTCTTCCTTTGATACGTTTTCAACTTTATTTCATCCACATCACTTGAAGTATCACCTTCAAAAGCTTTTTTTCTTCCTTCAAATCTTCTCCAATATATGACTAAATTCTGACCTCTATAACAATTTTGTCACCATTTGTGTTGTTTCCTTTTCCAATCATGTTTTTACCATTCATTAGACTCAAACTAAAAATCCAATTTCACTAAGCCAATATAGTGATGTTGGTGTATTATAAGAGTTTAAGGACTTTATGCAAGCTTGCAAATGTCCACATTGTCTGCTTGAAAACAACTTTTGGTTATGTGAGTGCAAATTTTGCATAGGTTGATGCAGTGATCTGCTACTTTAATTTCCAATTTCCTGATGGCGGCGCCTACTTAAACTACAGCCAAGTTGTTATGCCATTGACCACTACCTATTGAACTTTGATGAATCATGTTGATGAGAATGGCTTTGAAACATGTTTATGCCAATCATGACTTACTTTATAAAGCAACAGCATCACTGATTCTATAAAAAAGAGAAATACCTTCAACCCATCAGATTTGATTATTTATAGTGTCTATTTTAGCTTATTAAAAAAACATTAAATAGAATGAAATTCACATAATTAAGTGAAATTTTCCAATAATTTAGTTTTTTTTTCATAACCTCATGTTCTTGGTAGAATTTCTCCTTATAATTTGAAGTTCGGCCAAGAATACATAAAGTTTGGTCAATTGTTGCTCCAATTAGGACTTAAATTTGTATTCTCTTAAATTATATGTTATCAATCGAAGCTCATTAGTCAATTAGTAGAGCCGGTCCAACATATTTAAAGATCTAAAACAAAAGGTTTTTTAAATAAAAATGCACCATGCATATAAAAAAAAAAAATCAAGTGTTTGTTGAGTCCAAGGTTTGAGCATGGGTTAAATAGAGGTTATGAGACCACATTTTGGCTAAGTGAACTAAAACAAAAATCTATGCATATGTTTGGGCTGACCGTCCTGTTTTGCAAACTTGCGATGACAACCAATCTGATCCCAAGTTCAAGTGAGAGATCAAACTTCCAACCTCTCAATGTTGACTAATTTCTTCTTTCAATTGAATTTTCTCTTTATATAAACGTTAGAGATCAAACTTCTGACCACTTATCTAAAAAGTCTAAATTTCTTTCGCGGACCAATTCATTATTGATCGTAGTAATAATTCCACTAAAAAAATCTAAACCTATCTAAATCAATTGTAGACATTTTGTATCAATTGTCTCCTCTTAAATTAAAATCAACCCTACATTTTGTCGGTTTATATTGGAAATAGACTTAACACATATACCTATATTCAAATATGATTTAGGGAAGGCAACATCTCTGGCTAGCATAACCGTTTATTTCTTTCTCGTGCTTCCACATCACACATATGACCTAGAATCTTATATATTTTTCTTACCATATTTTCAATTACGTAGTATATTACATTAACAATGGAAAATAAGGTCCCTAGATATCGACTCTTTATGTCATGTTATAACAGATATTATAATATTTTGAATAAGAGACAAAGAAAAGAAATATCATTGGGCTAATATTTGGCATATCTTGTGCTAACAAATAGCAATTTTGTGAATAAATTTTTTAGTTTAAGAAAAAAAACAAAGAAAAGGAATAAAGTGAATAAACATAAACATAAACATAACTCAGTTGGTGGTGATATGACAATATAATATGCATAGACCAGGATTTGAGGCCGAATTCCCCACTTATTCACCAATAAACTACTTGACCACAAAATAAATAAATAGTGAATAACTACTTGAGCACAAAATAATTAAATAGTGAATAAACATATCCTTGAAAAAAAGTGGATGATCCATAGAAACTACTCCTAGACTAGAAATGCCAAAGGGAACAAGAATTATTTTGAACCTTAAATTACCAAAAATACAGCATCCACTAAGAAGTATTTTGAACTGTTTCAAGAAAAAAAAATACTAGAAGCAATTATCAGGGGTGATAATATATACATATATCTGATATATAACACAATTTTTATCTCATATATGATATATAACACCTTACTTTCAAGTTATATAGTTTGAACTATTTCCATAATAACATGCACAAAATAGCTTTTAGGCCAAAGATCATCTCTTTGGATGACAAATTGACTCATCAATTTGAATAAGTTGACTCATATTAGAAGCATCCTCTAACTCTTCATCACTCTTGGAAATAAACAAGTGAGAAATGAAAAGGGAGAAGCAAATAATGAGTGGAGTAAGAAAGAAAATGAGGCCAAAGGGTACCATCCAAAGTTGCCTATTTGTTGAATGATATTTGTGATGCCACCATACAAGCAAAGATCCTCCAAGCATGCTTATCAACAAAGATAAGACCAAAATCATCATGTATTGCTTTGTTATTATCCTCTTGCTTTCATTGTAGTCTCCATTTTCCACTTCTTTAGTTTGTTCCATCTAATTGTAGCTCAACAAAGAAAAAAGGGTTTCCCTGAAATTGAAAATAAAACAAAACAAGTTTCTCATTTGCTTAAAAAAAGGTATATATCAAGAGAAAGTCTCATATTAAAATTTAAAATACAAACATGGAAAAAAGGACACAAAAAACTTGCTTGCAAGAGGTCTTGAAGAAGAAGAAGAAGAAGAAGAAGAAGAATTGTGGTGTATGGTCAAGGAATTTTGGTGAATATGATATATATTAGAGAAGAGAGAAAAATATGTACTAAGGGGGCAAGAAGCACATGATAAGGGATTTTGTTTCTACAAGTTAATATATACATAAAATTTGTTTTTATTGAGCAATACTTATCTGGGTCAGGGGAGATTTTACTTTTAATTGAGGTTGTCACTATTGAATAAAAGACTATAAAAATTAGGCATAATTGTATACGTTATTGGCATTATTTCATGAAGTGTAGTTAACTGGGGTAGAAAGGAATTGACGTTTATTATTAGTTAAGGGAATAGTTTTTTCATTTGGACAACTAGTTTGTTTGTTGGGATATTGCATTGGACAAAGGTAGTTCACCATTTCAATTTGGACCCCCCAAAAGAAAAAACTCATTTAAGAGAATATATCTTTGTTTTTCTCGAAATATATCTCCCCCCAATCTCATCTTTCTTTGACTAAATGTCCTATTTAATTATTGAAGTGGTAGAATTTTATCAAGCTGGTCCTCCACATCATCAATATTTTAACATTTTAATTGAAATTGCAAACTGTTAATAAAGTGTATCCCTTCTTTGGAAACTAAGGTACTATAATGATATTAAGTTGGTATTGGTAATAATGCATATGAAATTAAAATGAGTAATGTGAAAGATGTAATTGATAATGGATTTAGGTGAAAGAATGAAGATAATTACCGTTTTTCTATTCTAAAAATAATGTTGAAATATTGATAATGTTGAGGACTAAATAGACTCTTTTGAGGGAGGATTTTGCCACATCATTCCAGTCCTACCCGTTTCTATATATTCTGAAAAATGATGTTATTTTTTGTTTTGAAAAATATGTGGTGAGAAAATTAACGAGAGATATAAATATCTTGGAATTTTGCATCATACTACCATGAATTCAAGCACATAATCCAAACCTTTGACAATTTCGCGGGTTTTCCTAGCTAGTCAAACACTTGCTGGATGATAAGGTTAGTCGAAAGCTAAAACCATTAAGACAATCGTCTTCGACCTCAAAAAATATACAAATTTACTTGATTAAAATGCCTTGTATTCTACAATTGATACAAATTTACTTGATAAAAATGTCTCGTATTTCACTTAAATTAATAAAATATTAGCTAAATTGTACTTGATAAAAAAAAAACCCATATTCTACTAATTTTACTAAAATATTGTTGTGAGCTTCAAAACGATCTCATCTTAAAATTTGTTTTAAGCCTCAATATGTGTTGGGTCGACTTTGTTGAACAATGAGCTATTGTTGAGTTTCAATCACGAGCTTTTCATGCAGCTAGGCAACTAAAAAGTTAAAGTTTAAAGAATACCTTCCCTCCAACTCATGGCAATATCGTTTGAAAGATTCCGATTATGGATAGAGTTGAGGAAGGAAGGAAAATTTGCAGTAAAAACAATTGTCATGACTACTATTTTTTATTAACATGTTCTGTATTGCTCTGTATTGCTAAGCTACACATGTCATTAATATTAGAATAGCAGGTTGTTTAGTTTTTCAAGGTCTATTGGTTTAACATAGTGAAACTCACACTACTAAGTTATTTTGATCAATTTACAAAATTAAGAAAATTTAACTAAATTTATTTACAATGTATATTGATCTCTAGTTCCTCATATTCTTCCAAGCTAACTTCTCTATTCAATTGTTTCTTATAGAATTTCTTCACTGAAAACTCCTATGAGAGTATTTCATAAGCACCAGGACAAGGAAAAATATTTTCATAGCTTAACATAAGAAACTGACATAGCAGCATCCAGATATGAGACGCATAACTATTGGAACCATACTTGCATTTAAGGATAGTAGTATTAGGCCCTCCATTCTCTTCATGGACACTTTGGTCTCTAGATAGATATTAGAGATATAGTTTACTTACAAGTAGTATTAATCCTATAGTAGTATATATAGTTGTAACCACCCCATTAGTGGGATAATTCACTCATTTGTAATATCAATCTTTACCATCAGTACAATAGTTTTGTAGCTTTTCTCTCCTTCATCCATGGATGCCATGTTTCATAACAGTAGATCACAGAAATTACTCACATGATTCAAAACTTCAACACTAAAACTAATAAGATCATCTTGAAAATCATTTTTAAATCCAGCCTTATCAATCAAGTCAGAGGTATTTTTGGAAAAACAAAATATGAACCTCCAATTTCATGAGGAAACAAACTGTTTGGTGTGTTTGCATCATGAAGATGATGGTAGAAAGATTAGTTAGAACTAGATTGCTTAGACAGCAAGTTACCTTGCAAAGTAGTTAATTTCCGTGATCCTATGTGATTGCTTGCACAATAAGCTACAGTAAATCTTCATTTGTATATAAATAGAGGTTGTACAATCATTATCAATCAATGAATACACTATTTTCATTCACATAAGACTAGGATCGATCCCACAATCACGGAAGGAAGTGAGCTTCAAAACTTACACAAAAAATGCATGTAAGTTCTAGATTCTGGAGACATTTGTTAGCAATTCTAATGGAATTAATGGGGACATTGCTAAAATTGGTACAATGAATTAACAAAATGGCATTTCTGGTATCAATCGAAACATAATTTACCGGTTTTGTTTGCTTTAAGATTGGATACCAAGGGAACACCTCTGACGCAGGTAGTGCGAGCGGCAGTGTGTCTGGTGGTTTCGCAAGGGACCACCCATTACATTTGACTTGGTCGATCTACACTACTTGCTAAATACACAATTCAGATTATGTTAAAAAAAAATCTTCTAAACTTAACACACTAAACCTTACTGTAATATAATTAATAAGTATAATTTATGTTTTCTAAATTTTCATTACTGTCATAATCTAATTAAACAGTGGAAAAAAGTGAGGCCTTACAAAACTAAGAAACTATGTTTTCACACCATATATTGATGTTTGGTATAGCCTAGGAGAAGCCACATGACTCATTTGTAACAACAACAACAACAACAATAACAACCAAGCCTTATCCCACTAAATATACACATAAAAGAAACTAAATTAAGATAAGTTCTCAATTTTGAGAATGAGAATTCAAATAAAATACACATATCGTATGCACAAGAGCTATAATCAAATGTTGTCGCACAGTATTACCTTATGATTCTTATGATTGTTTATCATCCATTGAACTGCCATAAATATACGAACCAAATCCCCAAAATGTAATCACGAGGGAGAGGATCTTGAAACCACTCATTGGATCATGCAACAGTATAACAGCCGCAATGCTTGTTATTGGTGTTCTGACTGCATTAAGTACACCAGCTAGCACAGTTGAGGCCAAGAAAATTACAGCAGTTGCCCCTAAAACCCCTACCTGAAAAGTTACTACACTCCAAATGAGAACAAGATAATAAGCACTTTTACCACCTTTGAAACTGGTAGCCTCAGTGGTCATTCTTTGAAAATCACCACTTACAAATGTCCCTACAGTGGTAAACAGAAATGCAAATAATGAAACCATGATTTGCTGCTCCAAAACAACGACGAAGGATCGTCTTCCCAGTAGCTTCACGAAAATCAGCTCGGAGAGGGCGAAAATCAGGCCATGAAGAGCAGAAGCCAAAACATCCCAAACCAATCCCATGATGTATTCATTGTTACTGACATTATCATATCGGTCTGAACTTGAATCCAAGGCAATGATAGTCAATCCAGCAGTTATGACAAAAAGTGCATTTATTATAGAAGCATTCATTCTGTTGTTTACGAGAATGTATCCAAAAAGTGCTGAAAACACAAGGGAGGATGACGCCACAAGAGCAGCAGTAGAGGCAGGTAGGTAAGCATAGGCATAAGCGTACATGAGATTATCAGCAGCGCTTAAGAAACCCAGCACAATGTAAGAAAGAAACAGTCTTAAGTTGAGAGGAGTAGGAAAGGTTTTAGTAATGAAGTATGTAGGAAACAGTATCAATGCAATTAGAGGCCACCCAGCAACAGCAACCCAAGATATGATCCACTTGCTCTGTCCACCGTTTGCGTAATAAACACGGGATAGAAGGCTTGAAGCAGGAAATGCGACCACCATTGCAATGATTCCAAGAACAAGAAGAATCCAATAAGGGATTGGCTTTCTTTTGTATGCTGCAATCATCGTGGTTTTGTATTTGGAAATCTGATCCATGAGTGACTCCGATGGAATTGGTGCTTCTGCTGCGTCCATACTTGCCGCCTCCATACTTTCTGCTAGTACAGTATAATAATCATTTAGAACTCAGTGATTAATTACTCTTATGACATCAAGTGGATATAAACTTTTCTTTCGGTATTAAAATAAGCAACTCTTTTTAAGAAAATCTAGAAACAGAAGTGAAACTACATACATGGAATGGAATAAATAGTCGAATAACTTAAGATTCAGAAAAACACAATGGTTTGTTCCTTGTACATTTAACATAGCTCAGCTCAATCTGTGAGAATGATAAAACACTATACCGTTTCATATGCCTAGATATCAAACAAAGGGGTTAATTTTCCAACTCTTGGTTGATCCAGAAAACAATTCAACTATGTGAAATATTGTAATATAATACATTACTCAATTTCCTGGTATCGTCAAATAAAATCAGGTACTAATATGAGCTAAATGAAGATCTAAAACTATATGGATAAAGAATATACGAGTATGCATCGGATAGCTCCGACTGTGAGGTGAGTTGGGAATTAAGCAGAGTTGAGGCCATATGTTCATGTCCTCCTAATAATTAGCAAACACCTGAAGCAGGTAGCTCGGTCGGTGAGTTGAAGAAGTTTCAAACCCTAACATAATATCTAATTTACTATCATTTGCCAATAAAAATTAGAAATGTCATTTGAATAGTTTAACGAGATTGGTTAATGAAGTTTCAGATTTGGTTAATAGATATATGAATTTTTGCAATCTACTTAACTTTATTAACCACAAATTTATACGTGATTAACCTTGATTTTCAAGTGTTCAAATCTACATGTAATTAGAAGAATTGAAATCGTAGTTAATAATGTTTAAATTCCTTTAGTTGATGGTTCATGAGATATTGAGTATTGACATAGCCATTAACCGGTCGTTGAAATGTGTTAACCACTATTATAAGCAAAAAATGACTGATTCATTGAATAACTGATGTAATATTATATAGACCACATATATAAGTTATTCAATGAATTACAAAGCGAGTTTTTGATTCATTCCCTAAAGTGAGTCAGGTACTATGAAGCACAATCCTTAAATAAAAAATATAAAAAAAAGGTACTCACACACGAACACTGGACACAGACACATTAACACGATAATGATCTGAGAAAATGACATAATTCAATGTTATTATATGTGTGAGTGTCGGGGACATGATACTTATCCAATACAACACCAGAGTATACCAGTGTAATGTAACTAACTACTGAAATATATTTGGCACAGTAAAACCAGTGTGAACAAGCGAATTATGAATCTGCATATTTCACAAAGAAAGAACTAGCAGAGCACCCACTGAAAAACATAATAATAATTTCATTGATGATCCCAGAAAGTGAAAAATAATACAAAATTTAAAGATATATAATAATGAAACAAACCAGATTGAAGCAGTGAGGCAGACAGCATGACCGACAGTTGGGTTCAGGAGAAGGAGGTGCGACTGCGACACTGATTTCTCAAATGGAAGGAAGGAGGAGCTGGTTGGTTAAAAGACATTTCAAGTTTTAAATTAATTAATTAAATAAAGTCAAATCCACGTGGCATGATATGGTACATACGATACTGCCATACTGGTTTAGGACAATTATTAACAGGGACCTTCTACTTTACCCTCACTTTTGCACCGGTACTCTTCCTTCATAATTTTATAAATAAACGATCATTCTTTATGTAATAAATAGTTATTTCTCAATATTTATATTTCATAGAACATCATTTTATAAGAGAAAATATCATTTCATTGTTTATAAAAGTTATTGTAATTTTGTTTAAATATTATCGTAAAAAATAATCAAATGTTCTCAATTATGAGTGATAAAAATTCAAAAAAAAATTATTTTTATTTCATTGACACTTTTGATGAATATGATTTAGTTATTATAATTATAAATGATAAAAGAAAATGTTTTTCTTCAAAAAAACAACTCATTCAGCTGTTAATTTAAAGAATGAGTGTACTGGTACACTCAAATATACCGGGTCTACCATAAAATTTGCCTTATTAATAATATTGATATTTCATGCTTTAGTGGTTGGTTCACGAAGATTAGTTTTTCTTTGTTTTTTAAGTATTGATTGAATTTTTTTTTAGCTAAATTAATGAGGAGGACATGCATGACGGAGAACGGCAAGGTTGGTATTTTTGAAAAATCTCCATCTTCTACAATCAACCTTCTAAATAAATATATTGATTGATTGCGAAAATTAATTCAAAAAGATTATAATAATAATCAACCTCTCAAAAAGATTATTATATTTTGTCCTTAAAAAAAAGATTATTATACTTTCTCCGCTTTAAGATGAGTGGTTATTTTGATGATTTGCGATGAAATGTTTATCACTAAAATCAAGATCTGATGCCACATGAGATGGTTATTACTGATTTAATGACAAAACTTCAAAATCTAGTGGTGTTGTTTCTGTAAATCTGAGAGTAGGGTCTATATTCTGACCAACAATGTATATCGTGGTCCCTTCTATGAGTACATTTGTTGGTGTCATTCCCTCCACATTCCATCAACTATTAGTTTTTTTGGGGTGAAGAAGGCTATGTGAAGAATGTAAAAGCAGATCAATCAATTTACAAAGGAGCAACACTAAGATACTAAACACTGATGAATTGTCGAAGAGTCTCGATTCTCATGAAAGTTCGAACATCATCAACATAAAGAAGGTTATGTTAGTCTTTATTTGCATTTTATAGGGACTATTTTATAAAAGAAAAAATATTCATTTTTTGTATAACATTTTCAAAACAAGGGTTATTTTTTAAACACTACAATATTATGGAGAACTGAAATTACCATTAAAAATTTATAGGGATTAAGCTTAAAAAATTGTGATTTTACGGAGACTAAAAACATATTTTAACTCTTCATTTTTTCAGTTAAAATATGAAGAGTTAAAATTTATTTTTTTTAACTAAAAAAAATATGTTTCTATTACCCTAATTTTTTTTGATTAACTAAAAATATTTATTTAGTTAAAAATACATCATTTATTTAATAGAGAACTATAATATTTTTTTTTTATTACCACATATAAGTTTCTTTTCCTACTAAGTCTCCAAACCCTATTCTCTAACCCTAATACTTAATTTGTCTATTTTACCCTTATTTTTACAACCTAATTTCAATGTTGTTCTCTGACTCACAATAAAATCATATTGAGCTCATTAAGTCCATAAGGTAAAGAATGAAAGCAAAATATTTCAATAATGGAGAGATAATAACATTGAATTGATTAACTGGATATATTCAATTGCTTAAGAATGAAATATTAGTATTAAACACAAAACATTTTACTTCAATTTGCAGTTTCAGTTGGCAATACACTCCCAACTTTAATTGTTTTTACTTATATATAATAACCCAAATTCAATTGGATAGTTCCAAATCAAGTAGGGAATGTTACACTTATATTTGAGTATACCATTTTTAATGTGGATTTTATGTGGGCTACTACTGTGGAATTAATCAAGGAAAAAATATCTATAAAAGTCTGGGATGTTATGCCTCCTTAGAAAAATAAAGATTGTGATGTCAGAGCCCATACCTTCGATGTACAATGATGTTATTGTATTAATCTTCAGTATTTCCTATATATTCTTCAATATCTATAAACTAAAAAAAAAATGGGTGACATGACCATTCTCCATTCAACTTTCTGTGGACATTGGTCTATGATATGTGAGTTTGAAACCTATTCTATTTTCTTAAAAAGTCTCTTTGAATTTGGCTAATGGAGATAATATATATTTTTTCAATTGTTAATATACTGTTTTTAGTCTTGATATGTTTTCGAAGAAATATTTATTTATTGTAACATATATTAGCACATAAGACCCGTGTCGGCAGTCTAGTTATAATAAAATGGAGAATAGTGTGCAAACCCTATTCTCAATCCTACTTGACTAAAATGACTATTTTGCCCTCAATTTTTGTCATGTCATTCTAATTTTGTTCTCTTATCATAATCTAGCATATGATACAATTAGGCTTTTTTTTTTGTCAAGGATACAATTAGGCTTTAATATCATATCTTTAATGCCAAGTCTTTTATATCATGCTTTAATATAGCATATGTTAGAGTTTATTGCATCCATCTTTCTCTAATCCAATAGTCGATATCTTTTTATGAAAAGTTTAAGAGAAGTATACAATAATCCAATAAAAAAACACATTACTATTTTTATTCCAACTTACACACCTTACAATACCCACCTTACTCCTATTCTCATTCCAACTTATAATAGATATCTCATAATAACCAATATATTTATACATTGGAGGGAAAAAACACATCCATGTAAGAAGGGAAAAACATTCTATTAAAAAACAATATTCAATTTGTTTATGAACACTTCTATTTTCATGGTGTTGTATTGATCTCTCATCTATTTCACTTCTCTTGCATCTTTTGAGTTTCAGAATCATACATACAGGTATTAAAAGCTTCTATTAATCTTGTTCACAACATGTATTTTTTTAAAATCTTTCCTTCATATTTTCATGGTTTTCTCAAGTGCCCTTTTTTAGTTTTTGATTCATTTGGTTGTTTCTGGGTTTTAAATTTATTTAAATTATATGAAATTTATTTATTCAACATTTGCTCTTATTTATTTCAAATTACATGCATGACCTTAATGTTTCATTACGAATTGAGAGGAAATTTATGTTGGAGGTAATTGATCAATGGAAACAAGCTGAGAAATTAATTATTGGAAATTGTTAGTCATATGAGTGGACTTCAATTTCTCATTCTCTTTGAAAGATTGCCCCTCTCTCCTAACTATTACCTCTAATTCATCACTTATTCTTCACTAAATCAATTTAATGATTTGACTCTATTATAGTCGATAGGACTCGTGGAGCGCACGGGTCGAAAGTCTAGTAAAGATAAATTGTTTTACAAAAATTAAATGTATTCTAGTCAAACATTAAAGGAGTATATTAGGTATGAAGCATAATCATTTTTTAAAGTAAATAAAACACGGTATTTTAACATTCTTACCATTTGCATGCATCTATTTATGGTATTAATTTTTAAAAATATAAAAAAAATGATAAATTAATAGTATAGGAAGTTTCCAGGAAACCAGTGAAGTAAGCAAGAGCAATCAAGAAGACGCATGCATGGCCTAGGGAACACATGTTTTAGTTTGGCATTCATGTATATATTTTTGTCTTGTCCCTCTCTACCAAAAACCACAATTTTTTGTGGGGACCACACCTTCCTCATGACCCCACACGATTGAAACACGTATTAAATCATTGTATATATCATACTATATACTATTTCATCTATATCTCTTTCTCCATCCTCATTCGTCACTACCTTAAAACACTATCTTGAACACATACCAATAGTTTGCGTATCTAACATTGAATTTGTGTCAAGTACGTTTAAGTAACCAAACTTAACTGAAAATAAAGGTGCTTGTGTTGAACGTTGATTTTGTTGAATTCATAGAGAGAAAAGAAAGTACAAAATTTTGTACATGATGAGTAATAAGGTACCACCAAGAACTCGTACTAGAGTAGGGAAGTACGAGATGGGAAAAACGATTGGTGAAGGAAGTTTTGCTAAGGTGAAGTTGGCTAAGAATGTTCAAAATGGAGATTATGTTGCCATCAAAATTCTTGATCGTGATCATGTACTGAAACACAAGATGATGGATCAGGTACACTTTTATCTGTTATCGGTTATCTTATTCGTTATCGTTTTTTTTTTTTTGAGGAAATCTTATTCGTTATAAGTTATAAATTCAAATTCACTCATTGTGATGGAATTCATCAATTATGCGCTATTTTTTTTTACGACACTGATCTTTGATTTTTTTTTTTCTTTCTTGTAATGAATTTGAATTTGGCAGTTGAAGAGAGAAATTTCAGCTATGAAGATGATTAATCATCCAAACGTTATCAAAATAATTGAGGTACCTTGTTGTTATCTAGTTTTTTGTTTTTTTTTTGTCAAAAAAAATGTAAGAGAATATTTTTTTTGTTATATTATTACTGTTTTTTTAAAATTGATTATAGTCCAGTCAAAAGTTGTACGAAAAACAAAATCCAGTCAAATTCCTTAAAAAAATCCAGTCAAATTAAAACTAATTAAAATAGTTTATAATGTGTCCTATTTTTATATATGTTCATCTAATAGTTTATTGTCATAAATTATTTTTAAATTTATGCAGATTTATATATAAATGATTATTGAACAATATTTTATTAAGTTGTTTTTTCAAATAATCTAATTTCACGTTTTCAATATGCTTAATAGTTGAATCCCTAACTTTGCAATAATTTTTTTTATGACTAATAGCATCTCTTCTAAAATTTCAAGAACAGCTAAATATAATGTTTGTTTTTTATCATCTGTAATTTTTTTTATTAACAGTAGGTTTTTTTTTTACTGTATAAGAAAACCAATTGGAAGTGGATGCACTGTGAAAAAATAACATTAATTGTTCTTTGTTTAAACACAGGTGATGGCAAGCAAAACAAAGATTTACATTGTTTTAGAGTTGGTTAATGGAGGAGAACTATTTGACAAAATTGTAAGTTGTTTCCTTTATTTCACATTTTCCCTTTTTTCTTGTTTTGGAATATGTGAAGTTGTGTTTCTCAAAGTATATTGATGTTTACATATAAAGATTTTTTAACACCTATATAACACTCATGCTTCAGACTAAATTTGTGCTCAGTATCAGACATGCGTCAGTCTTGCAGAGCGGCATGATACTGACAAATGTAGTTAGACTCAATCACTTCCATGTTTTAAAATTATTATATGTGTTAGTGTCGTGTCCTCTGTACGTGCTTGTATTCCATAGCTCATTATTCATGAAATATTTATTGGAAAATGCATCTAATTGATTAGACCTCAAGAATTCTATGGTTGATTGGTAAATTAATTTATAGGCTACACATGGGAAACTTGAGGAGGAAGCAAGAAGTTATTTCCAACAACTAATCAATGCAGTTGATTATTGCCATAGTAGAGGAGTGTATCACAGAGATTTGAAGGTCTAACAACTTCCTTAATCCTCTTATTTCCTCTGTAATTTAATTAATAAGTTGTTAGTTTTGAACAAGAATAAACTATTTTTACCCTTTCTTGAGTTAAATTAATCAAAAGACTAATGCTCCCTTTATTTTGCAGCCAGAGAATCTTCTTTTAGACACAAATGGTGTTCTTAAAGTTTCAGATTTTGGATTAAGTACATACTCACAGCAGGTAATAATTTGGTTTTGGATTATACTTTAACCTAGTAGATGAGTGTTACATTTGCATAACCTTAGGAGGACTCACTTTTGTTAAATTCATATATATATTTATTACAGGAGGATGAACTTCTCCGCACGGCATGCGGAACACCGAATTACGTTGCTCCTGAGGTAGTACTATTTCTTAGTGGATCAAATGAAAGACTCATTTTGTTTTCTCAAACTAAAGTAAATGTTATTTGGTGTGTCGTTTTGTATCAGGTGCTTAATGATAGAGGTTATGTTGGTTCTTCATCTGATATTTGGTCATGTGGAGTCATTCTCTTTGTACTAATGGCCGGGTACTTGCCGTTTGATGAGCCAAATCTAAGTGCACTGTATAGAAGAGTGAGTGATTTCATAATATATATAGTAATCCAAAAGAATAAAAAGTGAAACAGAAGTTGCTCATGATTTTTGGGGTGAAAATCATGTCATATATTTCAGATTGGTAGAGCTGAGTTCAAATTTCCATCTTGGTTTTCGCCCGGGGCAAAGAAACTGCTCAAGTCTATACTTAACCCGAACCCTCTAACGGTGAGTTTTTGACCGAAAGCTTTCTTACTTGGCATAGAAGGCTTAATGCAGTTTTCCCTACTTGGCATTGTTCAGCTTAATGAAGTTTTTATAGCATAAGCGATTGTTATATTTGTGCTTATGTATTGGTTTGTTTTGTGTAGAGGATAAAGATTCCTGAAATCTTGGAAGATGAATGGTTCAGAAAAGGATACAAGCCGGCATGTTTTACCGAGGAAGAGGATGTCAATGTAGATGATGTTGCTGCTGCTTTCAATGATTCCAAGGTACTGTCTAATGCATTTTTTTTCCCAATAGGTCTATTAAATATCTTGCATAAATTATAGGAACACAATGCACTTAGATACATCAAAGGCTTTTTGGTGTCTCCGTGATTGTATTGCATTCGCGATGTGGCCTCATTAACCGTCTTTAACCATAATATTTCCCAATATTAAGTATCGCGATGTGATTGCAGAAGCAATTTAAAACCTAAAATACAACTAATAAATAACTTTTCTTTGACATGTAGGAAAACCTTGTGACCGAGACCAAAGAGAAACCGGTGTCAATGAATGCTTTTGAGCTTATTTCTAGATCGGACAGCTTCAATCTCGACAATTTATTTGAAAAGGAAAAGGTGTGTGAAAAAAATTAGTATGTTCTATTCAACATTTTAATGTAGCAGTAAGTAATTAGCTAACAAAATATTGATGATTAATGATTATGATTATTCTTTCTAGCTAATTATGCTTTTTTCTCCATTTTATTTGTACTTATTTACAACATAGGGGGTTGTAAAGCGCGAAACACATTTCGCTTCACAGCGTCCTGCAAATGAAATTATGTCTAAGATTGAGGAGGCTGCCAAACCTCTCGGATTTAATGTTCACAAGCGAAATTATAAGGTAACAGATTAACAATATAATGTATCTCTTCTTAACAAATACAAGCACTGGTCTTACTGTATTTTATACGATGTTTCATTCATGTGATTAATCACTGCAACGAAGGATTGAAGTTTTAAATTGTTAATGTTATACATATAGTACTTGATTTATCTACATTTTAATTATGCAGATGAAGCTGCAGGGTGATAAAAGTGGAAGGAAGGGTCACCTTTCAGTGGCTACTGAGGTACTGATGCATTCCTGTATGATTGTATGCATTTGCTGTATGTGTAGTTAGGCAAAATATTGTTAAATGTTTATGGCAAAGAATGGTAATTCCAATTTTCTTATGTTGTCACTTTCATCTAATTGATATCATAGATTCTTAATTCACTATTTTTGGTCATCAATCAAGATTACCTACTGTCAGCATACCATGAATTCACACAATCAGCACATCGATGACAGTTGGATCCAAATCGGATGATCTCATTTTCAAGTTTGATATTTTAGATTTAAAAATAATAATCCAAATCAGCATATTTTGTTAATTGTCTGATCTGAATCAAAGTGTCAGCAATGCAATGTCTGTGTGAATGCGGTGATATCCCAACCGCAATGAGTCCATATCGCTTGACTTTATTCTTGTGAACTTGTTTTGATTTTTGAGGCATGGATTTCGGTTCGCCACGCTATACTCTATGTTTTACCAAAGGTTTTATAAAATAGTCTGAAATTGTGACCATTATATCAAATACATTTTCATTGGTTTCTTCCTTTTGTTTGCTTATGGTTACAGGTTTTCGAAGTGGCTCCCTCCTTGCATATGGTGGAGCTGCGAAAAACAGGCGGCGACACACTAGAGTTTCACAAGGCATGTGAACATTATTTGGATTCTCAATTTAGTTTTTGGGCAAAAAAAATTAACAAATCTATTTATATTTGAAATTGCTCTTTATATGTGTTTGGCAAGTGATCTTTTTCTTTTTACTTATTTTCTTTGCTTAAACAAGTGTTAATATTTTGGTTAGTTAACAAGTGATTACCACATTTTTTAACATCTTATTCATTGATTTATATGCAGTTCTACAAAACCTTTTCATCAGGGTTGCAGGACATAGTGTGGAACACTGACAAAAAATGATGAAGTATTAAGGTATCCTTGGGAGAGTCTGGCTCAGAACTTGAGGCATATATTTCATTTGGCAATGAATCTGTATAAATAGGACTATTTCATTAAGCTTAGAACTAGTTTGATGTGCAGCATAAGAAAAACTTGCATCTTATTATAATCCATTGCAAATTGAGGCATTTATTTAAAGTTGAAGTTAACATTTTTTAAGCATATAAAATTATGTCACATGTGCAATATCATCATTTAAATTTGATTTTATTTTTTTATATTATTGTTTTGTACATTTAAAACACATTATCTACTACTTACCAATAAAGTTTGGTTTAGTTGTTAAGGAGTTAACTCACTCGTAAAAACATGGGTTCAATTTCCGCCGCCGAAGTGAGAACTTCTTTGATGTGTGATCGGTAAGTGCTTTTGTGAGCGTTCATTGAACATTGAGGTCTACCCTGACCCTAATGATTACTTGAAGTTCAACTCACCTAAACTTTTTTAAAAAGAAAACACAACATCAAGCTTCTTATTCAATGTACATATAATTTTTATTTTTTGGTTTGTGAAGAAAGCATAATATATAACCAAGCAATTGTATTCAAAGGGTTAATGAACTTCATCAAAGATGAATTATCTAGAAGAGCCTAAGTTCGATGTTCCTAACTTCGAATTACCAGGATCCATTTTCCATAAAAACCGAAGAGTTAACAAAAAAAAAAACAAGGATAAGATATAAAAATTTGTTAAAAACTTATCATCAACATGTCGTATCATACTTTTACATTGAGTTTTTTGGGAAAAAAATATTTAAAAGGTTAAAAGGATGACTTTTAACTTTTCATTAATAGTGGAGTTAGATCCTCTTGGGATTTTAACTCCTAATTGTGGACTATTATAAGGACTAGGGATGGGTATCGATTCGGTTTGGATTCAAGTCCAAACCCCCAAACCGACCAGTGAGAATTCTGCTCTTTACCCAAACGGTTCTGTTCATTCTCAAAGTAATTGTTTAAATTGCCCCTGCGTGAGTTAAGTCACGCTGCGTGCTGTGATAAGCCTAGGCAGAACCTCCTTTCCTCATTTTCTCATTTTCAATCTCAAATCTTTCCCAAATCTCTCTCAAATTACCCAACTCTGAAATTCCTTCAACTTCAAATCAAACAACACTCCAACAACAAGAACAAGTAAGTTTTCACTTAAATTATGTTGGTATGATAGATTTTTTCACTTAAACTAGAATTTTTTAGGTTTAGTGTTTAATTTTGATTTTTTTTTTGCAAGAAATGATAGAATGTTACATGTAAATGACTTATAGTGCTTAATTGTTATGATGTTTAGATGTTTGCATGATTATGTTAGATTTTTTACACTTAGATTAGATTTTTTTAGTTTTAGGGTTTAGTTTAAATTTGATTTTTTTGCTAAGAAATCATACAATGTTACATGTAAATCACTTATATTGCTTAATTGTTTAGATGTTTGCATGTTTATGTTGTAGTCATCATTTTTAGGGTTTATGTATAATTTGCACTCCAAGTGTTTGATGAAATGTTTGAATGAGTTTTTCATTGATTGTTTCTAATTTCTTATTGTGTAGATTTGAAGCAATGGCCGGGTGGATCGACGTTCATGCATAATTCAACGGCGGAGAACCTCAGAGGTTGAAGGTTCGGTGCCTTGGTGTAACGTTAAGAGGTCTCAAGGATCAACTTAATGAATTCAACCAAGGAGTTCACCCCAAAGACACAAGGAGGGTGAAATACGTTCGGTATAAACGTCCAACGCTCGACGAGGGAAGAGTATCATTCACTTGGGTGGAATTAACGAACAACGAAAACGTGAAGAGCATGTTTTGGGAGCACAACATGTTCCAGTGGATCGATAAGCGGGTAACGTTGCTGAGATCAACTGAAGATATAATCAACAGTCTGATTCCGCCAGAAGATCGTGATTAGGTAGGGAATGCACCTTCCAACTACAACAATTATCTTCCTATGAATGGAGTAATTCAAACTTGTTAAACGGCAGGACTCCAGCATTCGACTGGCATTTCTACTGTTCCATTCAAAAGATTAAATTCTTGTTAGGCTTGTTTAAATGAAGGTATTGAAGTGTCAAGGAATGAACCTTGTTCTTTTGACACTTGAATACCGTCATTTAAACCAAGAATAACAAGAATTTAATCTTTTGAATGGAACAGTAGAAATGCTGGTCGAATGCTGGAATGTTGCTGCTTAGCAAGTTTGAATTTACCCCATTCATAGGCAAGATAATTGTTGTAGTTGGAAGGTACATTCCCGAATGTAATGTAATGTAACTTTTATTCGAATTTATTCAATACACAATTTTTATTCAAATTTACGCTGAATTCCCGAAAGTAATATAATGTAACTTTTATTCGAATTTATTGAATACGTAATTTTTATTCGAATTTACGCTGAATTTATTCTAATTTATTTATTTACTTTATTGGAATTTATTAATTAAATACACAATCATAAGACAAGGGCAAAAATTAACAAAAGTGTGGAACAACCGGCCACAGTAGCGTGACTTAATTCACGCCAAGGTTAACACTAGCGTGACTTAACTCACGCTAAGTTGGCCGGTGGAATTTGTTCAAGAACACGTTTTTTTGAAGTTGGTCAGTTATTCAACCTTCAATTTAACTCATTTTTACATGTTTTTTTGAATGTTTTGACTGCATTTAGTACCAATAAAACATATGCTACCCATTTCACCCTATAAATAGCCCATCCAAAACTCACTATTTTCTCACACCATACACTACCTTCTCCTCCTCACTCTTTCACCTTTATAGTTTTAGTTTTTTTTAGGTTTTTTTGGGGCCAACTTAGTGGTAAAAAAGGGTCAAGGAAGGCGGTAAAATAGGCCAACCGGCTTGGGGCACAAGGAGGTCAACCCTCGGGGTAAATGTAAATTTGCTTCTTTTCCCAAAATCTTTTTACCGTGGATAAAAAGACTCTTTCTTGGGGTATAAAAAGAACCACATTTATACTTACCCCGAAGGGATAGTGTCTTTTTGCCCCAAGAAGGCTGGTCTCTTTTGCCACCGACCTTGATCCTTTGTTACCCCTAAGCTGGTATATTTTTACCTCAAAGAAGCATATTTACTTTATTCCAATAAAATGTATCAAATTATGTATTATGTAATTGTATCAAAGTATTAATAAAATGAGGTTTTTTTATGTAATTGTTGAGAATTTATATTAGCATTTATATTATTAGCATTGATATTATTTATATTACCGTTTGAATAAATAATTATTTATATTACCATTTGAATAATTATTTAATTTCGAAAAAAATTGCATATTATGTAGCGTCAGTTAACTCACGCTCCAATATTTGTAAATTAACACTAACGTGAGTTAACTCACGTAGTGTATTTTAACTCACGTAGTGTATTTTAACTCACGTAAATTATACACTAGCGTGACTTAAGTTACTTAAGGGCATTTTGGACATTTACTTTGGGAATGAGCATAAACGTTTGGGTAAAGAGCAGAATTCGACCAGTGATAAGTCTAGGCCCTAATTAGTGTAGTATTTTTTAATTTAGTTTCATTGGGATTGGGTCATTCAGGTTATTTTAGGCGATTTATTTCATTTTGACTATTACTTTTCCCACCTTACGAGGTTCTCGTGCATCATTTCTACAGTTTTACATTCAGATCTACCTTGGCCCTAATGATCACTTGAAGTTCAACTCACCTAAACTTTTTTAAAAAGAAAATACAATATCTAGCTTATTATTCAATGTACATATAATTTTTATTTTTTGGTTTGAGAAGAAAGCATAATATATAACCAAGCAATTGTATCCAAATGATTCATGAGCTTCACCAAAGATTAATTTTCTAGGAAAGCCTAAGTTCGATGTTCCTAACTCCAAATTATCAAGATCCATTTCCAATAAAAACTGAAGAGTTAAAAAAAAACAAGGATAAGATATAAAATTTTTTAAAAAACTTATCATCAACATGTCGTATCATACTTTTACATTGAGTTTTTTGGGAAAAAATTATTTAGAAGGTTATAAACAACGACTTTTAACTTTTACATTAACAATGGAGTTAGATCCTCTAAGGATTTTGACTCCTAATTGTGGACTATTGTAAGGACTAGGGGTGGGCATCGATTCTGTTTGGGTTCAAGTCCAAACCCCCAAACCGATCGGTGATAAGTCTAGGCCATAATTAGTGTAATTTTTTAATTCGGTTTTATTGGGTTCAGGTCATTCAGGTTATTTTGGGAGGGTTATTTCATTTTGACTATTACTTTTTCCACCCTACGAGTTTCTCGAGCGCCTTTTTTTTTCTTTTCCAAAACCGCCCTTCGGATTTTATAATCTGAAACAAGTTAGGATTCTAAAATCCGAACAACGATAGGATTTTAAAATCCGAAACCTGTCTATATATAAAATGAAGACAATAACTTTCTCATTTCTACAGTTTTACATTAACCCATTTCACATTCTCTCTCCCTATCGCAAAATCTAAAATCCACACATTGGTCGAATCTTGGATGTTTTTTTGCTCAAAATCATAAAATTCAATCTTTATCAAACATAAAACTAAAGGTTAGGTCTCATTCCCTCTGCATGCAATTGTTTGGGTTTAGATATTTTTTTCCCTTCTGTAGCACTAAAGTTGTTCGGATTAAAAAAATCCGAACTAGATTGTTTTTGTTCGGATTTTATAATCCGAACTATACTAGGGGGCATTTTTTTTAGGCTGTTTCGTGGATTTCTGCTGATTGAGTGTTTACTTGATTATACATGTTATAGGTATGGAACGCACCAGCGGTCAAAGAGAAGCGATGCATACTTATGTTAGGCGAGAACGTATGGAGAGGTTGGAAGCGTAGGGGGAGCGCCTAGGCGTGGCAGGGGAAGGGGCAACGACAAGGGCAAGGGAAGATCACACCGCGCTAATATCGATGGAACATCTAAAAGGAACAATCTTTTGCCACAGTATGAGCCCCCAGAGGGAGATGGAGGAGCAGGTGGAGGTGCAAGTGAAGGGTGATGCTCAGCAGCAGGTGGATGTGAAGCCAGATAAGCTAGATGACTGTCCTAGTAGCCCACATGACTTGTCTGTGCTGACCATGCATCATGTTCACGTGGCCAAGATGGCAGTTGATGGAGTGGTAAGACGCTACACCTTTTATTTAATGAAAATTGAATTACTATGTTGTTTTAATTATTGTACACTGCTGTTTCTATATAAGTATTTATTTTATACGATAAAAAATGCATGTTTATATCAATTTTTTTATCATATGTATGTATCAACCAAAAAACAAAGGTTCTATCTCTGTGATGAGACAGTTCGAATTATGTAATCCGATTTTTTTATGACATTTCAGATTATATAATTTGAAATGTATATTTTTTTACTCTAAAGTTTGTCATTTTTAGGGTGTTTGATACTTTTTGGATTTTATAATCCGAATTGATTTAAGAGGTTTAAGATTATATAATCCGAAACATAGTTTTTACTAAGATTAGACAAACATCTCTAAGCAGCTTTGTCTTCCAACAATTTCTGAACTGTTCAGATTATATAGTCCTAACTATGTTCAGATTATGTATTATGAACAAAGGATATTTTTGAAAAAATAAATAGGGCGCGTAAGAATGCAATAAGGTGAGAAAAATAATAGCATTTTAGTTTATTACGCTTTGGGCCAATTTCTTTGCTAGTTCAAATTTTATGGCTCAATTAAAATTATTAAGAATTTTTTCCATATTTATATTCAAAAAATCTCTGTGTGTTCTTTCTCTCTTCTTTATACTCTTTAATTACAGTATACACAACACACACTTGCACATTTACTTTATTAAACAGTTTTTGTGTATGAACTTCAGAACGTTCTAAAGTCAGAATATTAACTTAACACTTCCAAGTAAACTACTTGAGAATTGTTTTTTAAGTTTCAGGATAATTTTTAAAGGGTCACAATTCAAACCCCCCCTTCCTTGTGACTATTTTATCTACTTCAAGGATATCTAAAGCTTTTGCACCAATTAAAAAGAAGGCCATTACACAAGGTTCTCAACAAGAAACTGTTGTGGAAACCACATCTGAGGCAGAACAGACACAACATCCCAAGCAAATTCTGCCAAATAAATCAAGTTCATCTTTTTACTTTGCATTGCAAAATGTTACATATGATATTACAATGATAATTTAAAAGCATATGGAGCTCGTGGATATCATTCATATGGAGAACAATGAGCATAGTGCCACTGATCCCAACGATAATTTAAAAGCATTACGAATGGTAGGCCAATATAAAGTCAAACATGTTGATAACAACTTGGTTGCAAAATTAAATGATGAACAACTGATGCAACACCATTTTACTACTTTTGCTCTTCGCACGTGTCTGATATATAGTAACAAGGGATCTTTAGATTATATAGAAAGCATTGGCAACAACAAATGTATCCAATGAGAAGGAACTATGGTCTTATTTAAGGCAAATATGCTGACATCTATTTTACAACTTATCTTACGAATAAGCAGAAGAAACAACTCAACAAACTCAATTACTACAACAATAGATCCAAAGATGAACATGAGGGTGGTTGAGCAACACCTTTTTTTCCTAGGGTCTTCTTTCTTTACTTTATGTTTTCTTACCTGTTTTTTTTTCTTTCATATTTGTAGGGTTTTGGTTTTCCCCCCGACATATAATTTTCTCTTTTTATAATAATATATTACGAGTAGGCGGCATCAAATGGGGGTATATGTCTTTTAAACCCACCTTAATGCCTCATCTATCTCTTGGCCTAGTAGAAAAAATATTAATAATAACTATTTAATCGTTACCTTGTTTTATTTTGAAAAGGTGACAATTATTATTTCTTTTTCGATGTGAGTTTCTTTAAAAAACCATCCTGAAATTCTAGCTCACAGTATTAAGATGTTTTATACGATGTTCCAACACCGTACTCACATAAAACAAATGTTGAGGTTAATGTTTCAACATTGCGCAAATAAGAAAATAATACGCAAGAAAATAAATGACAAGAAAGTAAATGGCACAAGAGAGTTGTTAACCCAGTTCCGTGACAAACACACCTACTCTGGGGGCTACCAAGCTAGGAAAGAAATCCACTAGTGTAGTCCTTATTCTAAAGTTCTCAGCAAACTCCTCGTTTACAACTTAAGACCTAGGACCTACCCGTCTAAACTTCAACCTAGGAACTCCTAGATCTGAGATCCCATCTCACTATCCTATAATCAATCACAACCCCTGTGATTATGAGATTTAAACACAAAAGGTGAAGTTACCTTCAAACATAAACTACAACCTTGCTTGAAAGCTTTGGTGTAGCGCACGAGTTACAACTCAATAAATAGTCCTTAACATGTATCAAGATGATACAAGAAAGGCTCACAATTAACAAGAAGTCCTAGACTTGCATCAACATGATACAAGAGAAGAACACACACGACTCAAAACCCTAAAACTATTCTTGTTGAAATGACGGCTTGAATACCAAATTAGGTCTTGAAGTCTTCCTTATGTACTGAAGCAATATGGGCTAATTAACCTTGTTGGGCTTCAGAACAAAGTAGATCGTTCCGCTGATCTACATAACATGAATCAATAACAAATAAGGAAATTCCTAAGAAGTAGGAACATATTTCGGAACTTCCGAACATATCCAATTATTCCCTAAAATATTGCTGCTCCTTTAGGAATAAAAGCACAACTGATTATGTACAGAGATATGCACGTTGCTTGGTCAACAAGATATGAGAACGTGGATTCCTTAATAAGATAAAGCGCGCGTACAATCAGGCATAAAACAAGGTACATTGAACCGTGCCAAGATGTTGGAACATCGTATCCAACATCACAAACTTAGATATTTGTTTTAGCAATAATGCAGCCAATACAAATACCCAACAATCTCCCCCTTTAGCAAATTTTTGGTTAAAACAAATTATGGCCAATTACATAAAGCAGAGGGATACAACTCTTCCATTTCTTCAAACAATAAGAATACTCACCTATGAAGAAATGGCTAGCACATATAGTCTAAAGAGATAACTTAGATATACTTCTTCAAATCGTCATAAACACACAACCATGAAGAAGGAAAATACTTTTCAGGGAATACTTTTAGAGAAAACATCCAATGAGAAGATACATAAAATCAGTATCACTAAAGAGATTTAGAAATGTGCACAAAAGCAAAGGGATACCTCATAAAGTCTTTAGACATACAAGCAGGTATCACTAAACTCAGAGACATGCAACAACGAATTTAGAAAAAGCACTATCTCACAAGTACCAAACAAGTAAAGGAAAAATAAATTCCTATGCTACAGTCAGGGAAAAATAAATTCCCACAAATAATTGGATGTTCCAACATCTTGTACAACATCAAACAGGAACACCAATCAACACATTAGCAAGGGAAAAAATAAATTTCCCATACTTACAGAGTACTCACAGGTAGATGTTTAGCACATCATATTCCACATCCTGTCAAACAGCTTGAACAAGGTTAAACACAAAACATAGTATCACTCCCCCTCAATATAACAACCTATGAGTGACTACTAACAAAATATTCCACTACTCCCCCTGAACACATGCATATGGAAGGAATTAAAAACCCAAAACTCCTAATGCATAATTAAAGGAATACTTCAAAAGCAGCACTTGAATGTTCCAACTTTCATTGAAATGTCCTTAGGGAACATTCAACCAAACAGACTTTGAAAGTCACACAAACGATGTTCCGACATTCCATAGAACATTAAGAAGGAACATTCACAAAAATAATACATACTGAGAGTCTAAGATACTTGATAGAAAATTAGGAAGTGTACTAATTTAGATCGAGTAAATAAATAATTTGTTTCCTCAAGGACTGTCTTGATTTCTACGTAACAAGAACATTAACATTAAGATATAGTTAAATTGGGTGTTACCTTAGGCAAATTGGTTTTTAGTGCAATTGTAAATAAAACGATGAAGGTAACATTGGTTTTAGAAATAACTTAGAGAGATGACTAGGTCATTTGATTCATCTGCACATCACTCATTAGCAACCTGTTTCTTAAGTCTACGAATGTCACAAAGATAACGACGAATTAACAAATTAACTTAGGTCAATCCCTTGATCCTAAGCCCTCTTATCTAATTATAATTCCCTAATCCCTTAGGTAAACCTATAATCATCAAAGGTTTTAAGTCTGTTAATTCAATTATCACGACCTAACAACGTTCCATCCCTAGATTGTCCGTTAGATCGATTAATATAACTATTTATGAGTTACACGCTATTGTCAATAATCATATAAAGGCATTAAGAACAAGATATACTCAATAAACTAGATTGACATTCATAAAATGTAAGAATCACAGGTTACATCAACATGAGCCAGTACAAAATCATCTCTTGACCTAATCACAAAGGATCTAGCTACTCATAGCTAAAGCACAAATAACTAATGATAAAGAAGAATTCATTACATGAACATGATAACAGGCAATGTGTTTTTGATGGTCTCCCACCTTCTGCTCAAATCTCCAGCTTCAAAAGTCAGTATTTCTCTCTAAAATTTCGAACCCCCTCTTCAGAAAACAGTTTGGCTTTTATAGAAAAATTCTAGGTCACGCAAAAATGGTACTACGATGCTTCATTAATCCAGGTCATCATCAAACGCTCCCTTATATCGTAGTAAGATGCTTGTAGATCGTACTACGATTTTTCTAGTGGCCAAAGCATCTCAAAATGTCCTCAAATCATAGTACGATGCTAAAAAGTGTAGTACGATGCTTCCTGTACTCATGCAATTGAAATAACACCTTTTGCAGCTCATAACTCATGCAGAATCACTTGAACTCCACTAAAATTACATGAAATTCAAAACAAAAGTGATATATGACCTAGTGTCATCAATACTTCTTCTCATAAAATCAAGATGTTGCAACATCATTGACAACATCAACATCATTGCAATCCAGAATTAATCAGTGAGAGCTTCTTTGATATTCTTTGGCTCCAACTTAGACACAAAACAGGAGTTGGAAATGACTCTAGTGGACCTTCTAGTTTTAATCCCTTGATCAGTTGCTTCATTCTCAGTCTTTGATGGAAGGACCTTTACTAGTGGGTGGATGATCTTGTTCAGCCTGCTCAGTTACTTCATTCTCCGTCTTAGATTCATTCACTTGGAGAGGTGCATTTGTTTCTTAAACTGATGTTTCAACATCTGCTTCGACATCTGGTACTTTGTCTTCAGAGACATCATCTATCACCACATTGATGGATTCCATGATAGCCTTGGTTCTGGAATTGAAAACTCTATAAGCTCTACTGTTTGTTGAGTATCGAAGAAAAATCCCTTCATCACTCTTGGGATCCATTTTCCTTCTATGATCTCTATCTGCCAATATAAAGCACTTGCTACCAAAAACATGAAAATATTTGACAGGAGGTTTTCTTCCTTTCCATATCTCATATAGAGTTGTTGTAGTGCCAGCCCTTAGGGTAACCCTGTTGTCTATGTGACATGCTGTGTTCATGGCTTCAGCCCATAAATGATAAGGCAGATGTTTTGCATGAAACATAACTCTGACTGACTCTTGTAGGGTTCTGTTTTTGTTTTCCACAACACCATTTTGCTGAGGTGTGATTGGAGATGAAAATTCATGTTTGATTCCTTCACATGAGCATTATTCATTGAACTTGTCATTTTTAAACTCAGTTCCATGATCACTTCTTATTCTTACAATGACACTATCTTTTTCTCTTTGCAGTTGTGTGCACAGATCTTTAAAAACATCAAAGGTGTCTGATTTTTCTCTAATGAAATGTACCCAAGTAAATCTTGAAAAATCATCAACAACTACAAAATCATACCTTTTTCCGCCAATGCTTTTAACTTTCATAAGTCCCATGAAATCCATGTGCAGAAGCTTAAGAACTTTAGAAGTTACCTTATGTTCCAACCTTGGATGGGACATCCTAGTCTGTTTACCAATCTGACATTCACCATATATGTTGCCTTCAACAATTTTGAGATCAGGAAGTCTTCTGATAGCTTCTGAGGAAATAGCTTTCTTCATTCCTTTCAGGTGTAGGTGTCCTAGTTTTTTATGCCACAGCCTGACCTCTTCTTCTTTGCTCATAAGACAAGTGGTAAGGTGTGCTTCTTCTTGAGATACCCATAAGTAACAGTTGTCCTTTGACCTTGTGCCTCTCATAAGAACTTCACCTTTCTTATTAGTAATCTAACATTCAGGCTTGCTGAAATTCACTTCCAGTCCTTGATCACATAGCTGACTTATGCTAATCAAGTTGGCAATTAATTCTTTCACTAGCAGCACATTATCAAGTCTTGACAATCCATGTTTGATCAAGTTACCAATACCTATAATTTTTCCTTTAGCTCCATCACCAAAAGTAACATAGTTACTAGTATAAGGTCTCACATCTTCAAGATATTTATCAATTCCAGTTATGCCTCTGGAACAACCACTATCAAAGTACCAATCTTCCTTAGAAAATGCTCTTAAGGTGTGTGCTATCAACCCAGAGTTAACATTTCTTGGGATCCACTTCTTCTTGGGTGGTTTCTGATGAAGTTGCTTAGATTGTCCATGCAACTTGAAACAGTATAGTCTGATTGGATCTCTTCCCTAACAATGATGACATACCCAAGTATTAGGTTTCTTCTTTATTTTGAAACTTAGATGTTCCTTAGAATGTTTCAACATCGACTTGCTCTCAAGTAAGTCAGCAGTTCCTGCATCAGCTACAATTTGTTGATCATACTGTTGCTTCCTCACTATTCCACAATGTTTTAGGTAGTTACTTTCATGTCAAACCTCTTAGGCAGGGATTTGAGAATTTTCCTAAACAGCTTTACATCAGAAATTTTCTCTCCAAGAGATTCAAAAGCATTTCCAATATCAAGAATATTTAAGTGATAATCCTGTATGCTCTCATCCTCCATCATTCTCAGATTCTCAAATTTTGTAGTAAGAAGTTGAAATTTAGCACTTTTTACCTTAGTAGTACCTTTATGTACAGTTTTGAGAGTCTCCCAAGCATCCTTAGCCACAGTGAATTGGTTGATCAATATGAATATGTTCTTGTCTACCCCATTGAATAATGCATTCAATGCTTTGGAATTTCCAGACAATTCTTCTTATGGTTTCAAGACAATTGTCTTGTTTCCATCTTTGTCAAGTCCCACATGATGTTCCAAACCTTTCAGAACTGCTTTCCATGTCTTGCTATCAATAGATTTGAGGAAAGCACTCATGCGTGATTTCTAATAGTCATAGCTTGATCCATCCAATAGAGGGGGTCTGTTTACAAATCCTCCTTCCTTGTCCATAATGCTAGAATGAAACTTCCCTGGAGCTCACCCTAAAACAGGCAGGGTGCCGGCTCTGATTCCAATTGAAATTCTAGCACACAGTATTAATATGTTCTATGCGATGTTCCAACATTACGCAAATAAGCAAATAATGAAGGTGAGAAAAACACAAGAAGGGGGGGTTGAATTATGTTTGCTTTTTCTTCGTTTCTCCTACTGATGTCACAGTTCAGAAGAAAATAACAATCAGCTTCTGAAGTAGTGATCAGAAACTAAATGTGTAGCGGATAAAAAAAACAGAATAAGAGAGAGAGAAGAAAGACACAAAGCAATTATACAGGTTCCTTCCACAAACCAGAAGTAGTCCTGTCCCCCTTGCACTTCCAAGGAGAGTTCACTAAAATGTAATCTCAAATTACAAGTACTCAAGCACAGAAGCAAGAGATTTCCTATGCTCAAGCACACAAGCAAGAGACTTTCCTATGCTCTAGTACAACTACAAGAGACTTACAAATGCTCAAGCACACAAGCAAGAGACTTACAATCAAACAAAATTACAAAGAAATATGTTTGAGTTTGAACACTTGATATACAATCAGTGGTGTTCACAATACAAAACAGAAACAGACTCTTAATGCTTTTAATACTATAGAATTTCTAAAATGTGAGATTTGCTAAGAAATTTTAAGTAACAATAAAAACAGAACAATAATAGAGTATGGACTTTGAATTGTTGAGAGTCTAGCTTTTTGTGTCTGTATACGTTGTGGATTCTTGTATTGCTTGTATATCAGTTGTGATGTGTTATCCAACTGGTAGGTCTTCACTCCTTTATATAGAGGTGTGAAGAGAACGTTGGAACCTTGACATCAATACAAAAAAGAGTCGTTTGAAACTTGTTGATAATCACCAATGATTCTTTGCCTGATATGGTTATTGTCCTATAAAGGATCAATTTCAAATCCATTCCTTGTATGAAGGGACATTTCTGCAGGCAGAGCTGTTATCCTTGTCTTGTTGCAAAGCACGACCAAAGTAGTGGAGAAGGTGGTTGTACAGTTCGTACATTTGTCCTTTTTCACCGCTCTTGATAGAGTAAGCATTCATTGCTTTCGAATTTCATTTCAAAGCCGTTGTTACACTTCTTTCCGTCTTTAGCAACTCTTAGGCATGATTAAATGAGATTCCAGCTCTTGAAGCTTTAAGTTCTTCAACTTCTGGTTATCTTGCTTCTGATGAGGTGTTTCTGATGAACTGGCTTCTAATGACGTCATCACTTTAGGAGTGCTTTGAACTTCAGGAGCACTATTCTTTAGGAGCTCCAAGTTTCCTTTTTGTTGATTCTTTTGCTCTCTTTTGTTCTTCCAGAACCTTATAAAGATATATCATTTTGTCTATGGTCCTGTACACTTGAACAAATATTAGCATATCCAATTGACATTTTTTAATACCTTGTTATCATCAAAACTCTAAGGGTAACTTATAACATTTGTCGTTCTAACAATCTCCCTCACTCTAAGGGTAATGTTTGTTAAACGTATTTTGTTCCAACAATCTCCCCCTTTTGTTGATGACAAACGTCTTAATATATATAAATGTTAAACATTCTGATAAGTTTGCCCTAATTAATCCCGCCTTTTTTAGTGGATCTGAGTAATTTTTATGAAAAAAAGAGTTTGCAAGGAATCGAACTAGGTACCATATGCTTTCACTTTACAACTATAACCGTTATGCTACTTCTACTTTTGTTGAAATATTGTTGCTTCAAAAAATCAAATACATGACTAAAACATTTTTTTAAATCCCCAACCGCCCTAGCGGTTTCCTCTCTCAAAGTAGTTATTTTTTATTATTAGCGGTACCTTTATTGATAGTAGTTTTTTTTTCATTTTTTTTGGTGTACGCTTACTACGTTTTACGATATTAAAGTTGCATCTTTAAAATTGTAGATAATTTGACTGATCCAGATGATAATTTTATCATTAGAAACTTCACTTTTTCCTGTAA
>Ga0228711_1001301_pt1 | contig 36153 bp, 15 predicted proteins | sample MedpolnodulmetaG_2_FD_177996 | JGI IMG/M metagenome (GOLD analysis project Ga0228711, IMG submission 177996) | Root nodule microbial communities from Medicago polymorpha collected in Santa Monica, California, United States - brown nodules | ecosystem: Host-associated > Plants > Roots > Nodule... | reverse complement strand
TCATAACTCAAAAAACAAAAATCATTTTCACGTCAAACCAAAGTCATTGGAAAGCTAACAAAATTATCTAAAACTTTCATGTTTACACCAAAGGCCAATTCAAAACAGAAACGTGTGAAAAAGACGCAAGAACATGAAAAAGGGTATGCTGCTACAAGGTTACTTGCCGTGGCGAGTTGGAGGCGAGCAAACACTGCTCTCTGTCACGTATAGCTCGCCGTGGCGAGTAGGAGGCGAGCAAACATAGCTCTCTGTCGGGAAGTGCGATTTTTAACCCCAAAAACCCAATTTTCATCAACCTTAATCCCAAAATTGATAGGAAACTCAACCTATGATCATTCTACAACCTGAACATCAATTTTCTATGAATTCTGACTTTCTACACTCTTAACAACCAATTCTACGTGTTCTATCATTAAATCCGGTTTTAAACCCTAATTCTCAAATTCCCAAAACAACAACAAAACTACATGCTAAATCCAATTTCAGAATTATACCACTTAAGATTAGAGAATATTAGTCCCACCCTTACCTTAGATTAGATGATTGCAAGGTTCTACGAATTCTTCTCTTATCTTGGTTCTCTTCTTCTCTAGGTTCTCCTCTTCTCTTGGTTCTCCAAAAGCTTCTTCTCTAATTTGTGTCTGGCTCTTAACTTTTATATCTCACACCCTCAACATATTTTTCAACTAAATCCACGTATTTTCTAACTACATCCACACATATTTTCTAACTACATCAACGTATTTTCTAACTAAATCCAAACCACGTATTTTCTAACTAAATCCAAGCCACGTATTTTCTAACTAAATCCACGTATTTTCTAACTAAATCCAAACCAACCCCTTTAATATATTTATTCTAAATATCCAACATATTCTACTAAAAAAATAATATAATATAAGGCCACTTAATAAAATATTAAAACACCACAACATGTCATAAATCAACATAAATCACATAAGTCATATAAAAGACTCTAAACTCAACCAAAAATAATTAAATAATAAATTGGGGCGTTACACTAGGTTCCAATAATTTGGAAAAAATTAAAATTGCAGTTTTATATTACACTTTGTAGATTTGATTTTATCATTTATTAACTATTTGTTATTATGCTTGTATTTTAGTTCTATCGATTTTCATACTTTGTGAGTGTACTGGACTCGGATCCCTTAAGCAAGGTGTCCTTGTTGATGGGAAAATATGATTGAGAGAGGATACTCCACTATAGGTGGTTATCCAGATTTTTCGACGAAGATTAGTCATCTGCAATGCCGGTAGAGATTAGTCCCTTCAATCATTTGTGTTAATTGTAAAATTAATACATTCACGAAAATATATGTGCATTTTTGTGTTCAGTATCCATAGTAGTTAATAGCGGCCAATAGCGGCCCTGCGGTGCGGTCCGAGAGCGCTACACAATACGTCGTAGCGTTGCGGTGTGAGATAGCGGCGCAATAGTGGCCAATAACGGCGAACTGCTTCGTAGCGGTTTTGCGGGCCGGGTTGCGGTTTAGAACCACTATTTCATTTTACGAGAAAATACAAGATTGTCCTTGGTTTTAAAAAAAACAAGGGTATTTTTGACATTTTCATCAAACCCTAAAAAGTTCAGCTTCTCTCTTCCTTCTTTCATTGTTACGCAAAACGGCGCTTTTCATCTTCTCACCCTAAAACGCATCTTCTGAGAACAAAACGGACGATACTTTCATCTTCTCACCGTCAAACGCCGTCGTTGCACCGTCAAACGCCGTCGTTCGTCAGCTCTGCCGTTCCACAGGTTGGTAAATCTTGACCTCGTTTCATAATCTCTCACCAAATAGTTTGCAGACTTTTTTTTTACTAAATCTTCCTCTGTTTCTTTTAACATTTTTTTGTTTTCCAACTAATAAACTCATCATCTTTTAGTTATGAAATAGCAGTGATAGCGCTATGCGCTATCCCGCTATAGCATTTTTGGGGTCAGCCGCTACGCGCGGATACGCGCCGCTATCCGCTATTAACTATTATGATCCATACAATGGTTTATTTAATCCTGTATCTGAAGACTCTGTTTTGAATGTGATGCCTTTTCTCTACCTACTACCTGGGGAATCTTCTCCCCTCTGATGTTTTTACTTTTCTGTTTATCCTGTAAAATAACGAGGGAAATCTTTGTTTTGTGTGCTAGATTGCATTATTTTGTTCTAAAATGATTTTTCTTTTGAACGGCTTGTTCTAAAATGATTTTTTTTTCTTTCTTTTTTTGATATTTTTATAGATCAGATGGAGGTTCCTTTGGTTAATGGTGATCCAATGATTGATGGTGAAACTGAAGATTTCGATGAGGAAATGTCACCGTTTGAATCAGATGCAGAAGAAGATGTCAAATTAGCTGAACCGTCTAAAACTGCAGTGAATAACAGAGATGCTATATTAGATAAACTTGGAGACATAAGCTGGCCTGAGAATGTGGATTGGAAGCACAAACTCTCCATTGATATCGATCAAGGGCAGGAAGTAGATGTGAACGATGACTTGGCACGTGAGCTATCGTTTTACACGCAGGCATTGGAGGGAACTAGACAGGCCTTTGAGAAGCTTGAATCGATGGGTCTCCCTTTCTTGAGACCCGCTGACTATTATGCAGAAATGGTGAAGGGAGATAGCCACATGGAAAAGGTGAAAAGTCGGCTACTAGATGAGAAGCGGAAGATGGAGGAGGCTGATGAGAGAAGAAAGGCCAGGGAAGCGAAGAGATTGTCTAAAGAGGTTCAGTCACAGAAATTGAAAGAAAGGGCCAAGCAGAAAAAGGATGACATTGAATCTGTTAAGAAGTGGAGGAAGCAGAGACAACAGAGTGGGTTTGCTGATGGCGCTGATGCTCCAGATAAGTCTTTGAGCTTTGAGGATGGAAAAGTGTTCGAGAGATCAAAGAAAAAGAGGCCTGGAGTATCTCCAGGAGATCGGTCAGGAGGTAAGGCAAAGCAAGCTATAGGAAAGGGAAAGAAGCCGCAAAAGAAAAGAGATACTAAGAATGCCAAATTTGGTTTTGGAGGCCGGAAGGGTTCGAAGAAGCAGAATACAGCCGACACAACTAATGATTTTGGCGGATTCAGTAAGGGTTCTGCTGCTGGAAATAAGAAGAGAAAGAGATAAATATAATCTTGTTTTGTTTTCTCACAAAGGCGTGTAATGGAATGCGGATATGGCAGAATCTGGAGAATTTTCATCAAATCTGTAGGTTCTCTTTCCTAAATAGATCATGGTAAGTTGATAAACTTCATTGGCAGTTATAGATTCTTATATATCTACTGCAATTTTGATGTTTTGTTAAACAATTTGTTACGCTGTGCTGCTCATTACTATAAGATGTAATCGCTCGTTTAAATACCAAGCCTGTGTTAGTAGAAAAATAACTGTTTCGTTTTTGTTATGTTATTTATTTATCAATTTATCAATTGAACACTCTTTTCTTGTCTTGTTTACGGGAACACTTGCATTGGTGCATGTTATTGTTTCTTTCGTGAATGCTTCAATGCCATTTGGTTGGCATGTTTTCAGAATATTTGGAAAGAGCGCAACGATAGACTTTTTGACTGAAAAGATTCATCTTCATCTCTTATTTTAGACCTTGTGATAATTCAAGTTTGGTGGTCTAATCCTTTATGCTGTCTTTGATTAATCCATCCACTCTTTGTATTTTTTTTTCTTTTTTCTTTCATTACCTGTAATACTTTGATTGTACCTCTTATTTTTTATTCTTAGTACTTGTGCTAAAATAATCTCTTTAATATAATTTTAGCTTATAAAGAGTATGTTTGGTAAGACTTGTTTTTTAACTTATAGCTTATATCGATTTTTGATAAGCTAATTCAATTAGCTTATATTAAAGCTTATAGCTTCTCATCATAAGGAGGGGGTATATGTTTGTTGTTATGTTAGTATTTGTCTCCTTTGCCAGGATTCGAAACCTAGACTTTTAACACTATAACTCGTTTAATCTATTGGTTCAACAACATGACTTTTAACTCATTTATTCTCTTAACACAACCACGCATTAACTCGTTTATTCTCTTAACTCAACCACATCTCTTAGCTCGCTGATTTCTTAAGAACCACATCCCTCTGAATCCATCTAGACAGGGGAAAAAAGTGTTAAGAATGGATAAATCCAGACATAAATGGTTTTCAAGAATCATGGAGGAAACTCTCTTTCTTTTCTTTTTTTGTTTTGTCTCAGAATATCATAAATAAAGCATAAACAGTTTCTCTAATGACTTGAAATAAGCTTTTATACCTCAAGTTGGAATTTCTTATTTAATTTCCTCATGAACACCTTTAAATTTTTATGGTTTTTTTATAGGTAGGAACTATACTTGTTGTATACTACTCTCACACTAAATAGAGTGGATGAACTAGGATAATAATGGGACAAAATTTGAAAAATAGTGCAAAGTTTATTGATATCACAAAATGACATATATAGTTTGGGAGAATTTATTTATATTTTTTAGCTAGAATGACATATAATTTGGGACAAAAAGAGTATATAATTTTATGTACCGATTAAGGGCATATGTTACATATTTTTCTTAAAAAATCCCTTTCGTTTATTAAAATAATCACTTTTGAAAGTTTAATCTGTTTCTAACACCCTTAAAAAAAAGTATGTTACAATTTTTACAAAAATAAAAATCTAAAATAAAGAATCGAAAACCAGTTTTAAATTCTTTTTTTTTAATCATACTTATCTTCAACTCTATCTCCATTAACTTCATCATCACTTTTCATGTTTGTGTTTTAAATCATAGTTTTTGCGATTTAAATTGCAGTTTAGCTGATCTTATCTATTGCCCAGATTGGTTTTTAGTAAGTTTCTGGTGCGATATATCAAAGAGGCAGGCCGGATCATCGTTTATAGAGGAGTTATTGTGATTCATAATTTTGTTTTGTCAAACAATGGTGGAGGATTTCTTCCTGCATTAGTTCTGTGCTTGTGTTAATTCTTTTTTGATATGTCTAAATTCTTTTTTTTTAACGGCAAATTATATTTATAGAAAATGGATAAAAGTACAAGAAGTATTATACTGACATTTTGGGAATTTATACAAAGTGATACTACACTCACAGTCAAAAAGACTCGACAACAAAAGTAGAATCAATAAAAGTAGAATTCAAGTTTTCATCACAAGAAATAACTAATGAAAGAGATACTACATTTTGTCTGAAAATCAACACTAATAAATAACTTAAACATTACAAGAAATAAATCATGAAAAAAGAATCAATTAAAGTAGAATTCAAATCTTGATCACAAGTGATCCATTAAGTCTTGAGGAGTTTCCTTCACCAGTTTGTTTTTGATATGAGCAATTTGTGGCCAATCATCACCTGTGTCTGGTTGACACCTTGGCAATAACAAAGGGCAATCCATAATAATCAAAGTATTTAGAGACTGGAGCATTTCTATTCCTTTGGGAAGAGAATCTAAATTTCTGCATTCAGAAAGAACCAGTCTTTCAAGTGAAGTGAGGTTACCTATACTTTCTGGTAAAGAAGTTAAACCATGACAATCATAAATCCTCAAGTCTTTCAAAGTTTTCACGTTTTCAACTCCCCAAGGAAGGGACTTGAGTTTTGGAATACTCCTTAATGTAAGAGAACATAGGTTTTTCAGACCCTCCCACTCATTTGGATATTTGTCAAGATCAAGTTCTTGACATCTTTCAATAGTGAGTGTTTGGAGTGAACTCAAAGACCGGAAACCTTGTGGTAGAGACGCTAACTTAAAACAATCTCTAATGTGAAGTTCCTCAAGAGAAATGAAGTTTTTGAGCCATCTTTCTGGTGGAGAATGGTCGATGCGCTCAACTACCATGGACTTCAATTTGGAGAAGGGTTTCAATTGTGAATTAGAAGTTTTGATTTCAGGAGCAGTGTACTTCATTGTATCCTTCATTGATGTTACGCTCGACTCCACCACAACGAGCTCATCATCAAGACCGGGATATAGCGGCATGCAAGCTAACTGAGGACAATATTGGATATTTAGCTTTGAAATGCAACTGAAAGATGGTCTATCATTTTCCCATATGTCTTTTTCCCACCAACTTTTTAGATTAGGACAATCTGAGATTGCAAGTTCCTTCAAGGATGGAAAGAATTTTGGTGTATTAGTGTGATTGTTCTTTGCAATGAATATCAAAGAGTCCAATCTCCGAAGTTGGAGAACCTTGAGATGTGGAAGCTGATCCATTGGTGGGAGAAATTCGCAACTGGGACAGTCGTTCAAGGTAAATTTACCAAGGAATTGAAGTGAAGCGAGCCAATTAGATAACATGTGGCCATGGTACCCGACAACTAATAGCTCTTTCAGATTCTGATGTGGCTCGAGACAATCGATAAATTTATCATCTATGTCGACATTGCTTTCTTCCTCCTCGTCATGATCCCATCTTAGAGTCAAGAACTCGAGGTGTTGCTTATTTTTCAAAAAATCATCTTTAGCAGCTTCCTTTGATGGAGAGAACTTGACTTGCTCAAGATGAGAAATTTCCAAGTGGCCTCTCAGATTGTTAAGATCTGTGAGTGATCTTAGTCCTCCCGTGACTTGTTTCTTGCTGGCTACGAAAAGTGACAATGTTTGCAAAGAAGTGAGCTTATTTATCCCACTCGGGATTTGAGTTAGATCCAAGCATCCCTCTAAGTCAAGATGGTTGAGGCTACTCAAATCATCCATGTCTTTTGGCAATTCTTTGAGGACATGACATTGAGACAGTTTCAACGTTTGCAAGTGGATAAGATTTGTTATGCAACTAGGAAGCTTCTCTATGTTGTTATGGGAAAGATCTAGATACCTCAAGTACTTCACATCCTCAATAGAGCTCGGAACCATCTTGATCCCCAAATCATGTAGATCCAACACGCGTAGCGAGCACTTGAAGGTGTCAAAGATCTTATCACAAGTTGATGTTGTCAGCTTTACCTCGTGCGGAAGCCGAGGGTTGTTAATGTTGTATGGCAAAAGAATGGTCCTTAGTTTCTTTGCTTTCTGAAACACCAAATCAGGGATCTCACATGAAAGATCTAAAGCAAAATCGAACGAAACCCGCAGCATTCCATCTTGAACTCTTTCCCCCATCACATCCACGGTGATGTTTTCGTTACCAACGATTTCTTGCCTTGCGAGTTTATGCATCAACGGATTCATTCTATACAAGCAGTTGTTCATGTTGTTCCTCACAACACCGCAGTACCGAAGGTAGTCACTTTCTTCTTCCACTTGATGGAAAACCAAAGGAGCAAAGTCTTCGAAACAAGCTTGACCAAATTGTAGTTCTGGATTGATAAGAAACCCCTCAGCAGTCCAGAGTTGAATTAATCTTTCGGCATCAATCAAATAATCTTCTGGAAACAATGAACAATATGCAAAGCATAACTTCTGATAAGTGGGAAGGTTGTCGTAATAGATAAACTTAAGCATTTCTAATGCTTTCGGAATCCAGTTGTCACCACGACCACCACCACCACTTTGCTTCTTCATTACCGTCGCTACGATCACAATCAAAAGAGGAACTCCACCACAACCCTCCATGATCTTACGTTCAGGTTCAGGTTTGGGTTCAGTGGTGCTTTGTTCATTTTTGGTTGAAGTAATTGGTCCATGAATCTTTCGAAACAATGACCAAGATTCCTCTTGATTAAGCCCCTGCAACTTCAAAACATGTCTAGCAGCAATGTTGTTGGCAACATGGTTGCTTCGCGTTGTTGTAACAAGTATCGCGGTATCAGTCCTTCCGCCAGCAGCCTCCATTAATTTCTTCTGCAACTTCTTGAGATCATCATTCTTAATCTCAATTCGCAAATCATCTATAACAAGTAAGATGCGTTTCTTACGATCAGACTGATCAGTAACGCATTTTACTATGGTTTCAACTTCAAATCTGTGATGAAGACCATTGATCCAAATTGGTTGGAACCCAGAATTTGATTTAACTTGCTCATCCTCACAAACGAGACGAGCAAGTTTTGTTTTGCCAATTCCAGGAACACCAACAATAGCAACTACAACAGGAAAGCATCAGCCTTGTTCATCTTCAGCAGTTGAGCTATAATCTCCTTCTTCTCTCTTTCTCTGCCAACAGCTACACGCTCAGTACTTTTCTCAAAATCTTTACATGCCAACTTTCTTTTCTCATTAATATTACTAATAACTGCTTTTTCTTCATTCAGCAGGAGTTCGAGTTCCTCGGTAGCTTTGTTGACTTGGACAATGGCTTTCTTGAATTGGTAACGATTTATTATGTTTAAGCCCGTTTTGAGAAGCGATTTTGATGAGTCAGTGATACTCTCCTTGTAACGAAGATCCTCCATCAAATCGTTCAAATCAATGACTACATCTTTAACCTTTTGAAGCCAGTCGGAGTGGCTGTGTTCATGGACTTTGTCATTGATATGTTTGAGATTGTTTTCAAGCTGCTTGATGTCAATTCCGGATAAAAGACTTGGTAGGGGTGTTAGGGAGCTTGTACATTGTAGGATGTTGGAGATGGAATGGGAAAGCATGGCTACGTCCATTTTTCTTGTGTTTTGTGTTTGTGTGTGAAAATCTTCAAAAAAATTGGATGGAAAGTGCTCTGGTAATAATCAGGGTGGAAGAAGAAGATACTATTGCTCACTATTATCTCGTATGTATAGTGATCACTACATTTTATTTTATTCGGAAATGTTTTTTGAAAGATTTAATGGAAAATATTAACGAGTGCCCCCATGACATTTTTAATAAACAGTAAATATTTATGAAAATGCATGTAATTAATACTTTGGAAATCTAAATATTTGACTATATTATATTATGATAACCCTCCGATTTTCATAGTAATGAGCGTGTTGATCTTGCGTTCGGCCTTGTGATAAGGGACAAAATTTAACTTAGGGGGAGCAAATTTAAGAGTATAACTTAATAATGAAAAAACAAATTTTTTTTATGAATAATATAATCAAGAAATTTAAAAAATCATATGATGAGACTAAAGAAGATTTTTGAATAGTAAAGAAAGAAAACATGATACAACAAAATGCAAAGGTAAGAGGATGAATTCTAGATTTTTTTTTTTGAAAAAACTAAACGATATTCATTCATTCAAATTGATAGAGTACATCGATACAATACACATCCAAATTCGCTAAAAACAAAAAGGATGAATCTGTGAACAAACTCACAGCATCCATGTTAATAGCATAAAACGGCAAAGTACTTATGCCTACAAATATGACTAATATGACTATATTTATATCTCTGGAGTACTCATGTCTCCGGATCTGCAACGTTGACGACGCCAAAGTCATTGTCATTGATCGGATCTGCACTTGCTAAAGCTAATCTTTCAACCTGAATCAAATAAACATCGTACTAAGACGGGAAATCAAAAACACACCGCACAAAGACGGGAAATCAAAACAAACAAAGTCGTTCAGAGACGAAGAAATCACAAAAACAAACGAAAGGAAACAGAAAATATGTGAAATCACTTATTCAATTAGGATAGAAGGAAAAACAATTCGGAGGGGTGATTTTTGGGTCAAAATTGACCCTAAATCACGCCTCTGAAAAGAAGAATAAGAAAGGGGTGACAACTAGGGTTTGAGGAGGAGAGAAGAGAGAGAGGAAGAAAGGGATAGGATTGGTATGAGAGTGCGTAAATAACACTGCATATGCAATAAGTAAAAAAAAAGAAAAAATTAGCAAAATTGTAACAAGGAATCATAAATTAATATTCGTTAAGGATTAATATTCTTTTGTAAATTGCAAACAAAACAATACTTTATTTTCCGTTGTTATGCAATTTAAATAATAGTTATTGTAATTAAGCTTGGAAACTTGAGGGTTTATGTTGGTCTTCTTTCTAACTTCATCCGTGTGTGAGACGAATTGTTCCACCAAACTCGGATTGTTCCAAACTATTCGTCTTTTGGTGAAGTTCATTAACCATACTTGAGCTCAGTTGATTGGTTTTAACTCTTTCCATTTAATCAATAATGAAATACGTATAACAATAGATTATGATTTATTACTTATTAATTGATTAATTGATGAAGATTAATTAACAATATGGCAACAAAGCTTGATCGATGGTTTCAACTACTTTCACACTGGCTATAGCAAAGTCAAGCAAGAAAACCTAATAATTTTCAAATGTTACAATACTTGCATTTTGGCTGATAGAATCCGGTCTTTTTTTTTATTTGTTAGTTTTGTGGAAAATTAACAACAAGTAGGAAACCAACATGGGAACAAAACACTTTGGCTTGGCCAGTTGGCCTTATGATCTTCGTAGAAAAAAAGAACATGTGTTTTTGTTTGAGAGATAAAATATAAAAAATAAATAAAAAAAGAGGAAAAAGGAACATATTTGTTTACTGTGTTTAATTGTCTTTAACAAAAAAATATTAATATATGCCCTAGAGACCGACTCTTCACCAAATTAGATTGATTAGACAGTTTGGATCTCATGGAAAAATTTATGTTTTTAACCCAAAATCAACCAGATGAAATATGATTGACTTGGGCGATGAACTTGACCAAACCCAACACAATCTAGTGACTCAAATACCATCCAAAACTCTAAATAAATAGAACGAAATTGTCACACATTTATTTTTTGTTCTGAAATTGTCACATTTATTTTGAAAGGAAATTGTCATACATTTTAAAAACTAAAGGATAAAAATCCTAAATGTTATAATAGGGATACAAATTGTGAATGAGTTAAAATAAGTTACTACTAAATCTGTATTTAAATCTAGTACCCAATGATAAAATTAATGGTTGGTTTCTCATCAATTAAAGCCTGTGAATTGAAGATACTTCAAGGGATTGTACTCTGAAGATATTTACTACTAGTAACTACTACCTGTTGACCCTTTATGGCTGTGTTTTGTTCTGCATTTGCGTTGAAAATCCACGGTTTAATATTTTTCTGCCACCATAACTATGGAGTACTAGTACTTCTTACTGTGTGAAAGTGGAGAACAGTGTGTATATAATGCATTTGTGAGAGCATTTATATATTGGTACTTGAGATAGTTGCGTTTACTCCTTACCAAGGTTTTTGCACTTTTATTTTTGAGCTCAACTGCATGCATGTGCCTCAATAAAACTACTCCAGTAGAGTAGAAAGATGCAATGAATGAATTGAGCATTTACTGTAAACTAGCTGCATCAACAATAAACTGTTGCAGAAATTACTAACATTATAACTACATACATTGTCATTTACTTCACACATTTCTAAATACATATCGTAGTCAACCGTAGTCAACAACTGCTCACATGCCAATACATAACTTTGACCACCAATATTTTTATATTTCAATACTAAAAATTTATGAAAATTTAAAATTTGCATGATATTCATTGAGACAACACGAACAAAATCTTACATGAAAATTGGATATTTGCATGATATTCATTAATTTTAAAATAAGTTAAAGTAAGTTATTATATAAAGGAGATGTTAACGAGTGCCTCCTGGAAACTTTTTAAGAACGTAAGTTTTTATGAAAAATTGTGTAATTAATGCATTGGAATTTATAACATTTGACATTAAAGAATATTTTCTAAATTTGGTATTGTTAAAAAATTCTCCAAAGACACTTGTTAACAAAAGCCTTATATAAATAATGAACATCGTAAAATTGCTACTTTCAATAAGTTTCTTACCGCCTTTTCTTTGGTCAGTTCTTTTAAAATTATGGGTGGGCTGGTTTTATGACTTTCTTACCCTAATAATGAAATTTGTGTTCTAGAAAATTTAGGTGAACTGAATCACCATGACTATTTTGGATCATATCTAAAACAAGGAAAATGTTTGGGCACATATTAAGGTATTAAAGATGCATTTTTTTTAAAGAAAGGTATTAAAGATGACAATTATGTATAGAAAATTGTGTCAATTTATTTCACAAATTTCTGAAAATTAATTTTTTTAATAAACACTTACCACTTATGGAATCTTATCATGTGCCCTTGACACACATGTTAGAATGACCGCTAAAACAAGTATAATTTGCCACTTACGAATACCGCGACAAAATTATTTTTAGTTAACACTGAGTTGAATGTGAATATTCACGTTAAATTGAGTTGAACAATAATTTTAAATGTAAAAATTACATTTGGAGTTAAAAGCTCTATTATATTATAAGTCATTTTGAAAAGAAAAAAAAAACTGTATTTATTATAAGTCATTTTTTTTTGTCTAGTGGCAAGAGCTCACACAATTTAATTGTAAAGAAGTGGAGTGTTTGGGGTTCGAACCCTGACCCATGCATATAATATGCAATATCTCTATCAACTGAGCTAAACTCATAGAGATTATTATAAGTCATTTTATAATACCAATAAATGATTTTTACCTATCATATCCTTTACCATTTACTACCTTTACCATATAGTATTATCATTATGAAATGAGATATTGAAATTGAATCATTGATATTATTTTATAGGTCATGCTAATTTGTGCTTTAGAACACATGTTAAGGTTCCCATAAAGAACAAATATTTATTAAAAAAACATTAAATTTTAATCTTGTGAAAAATAAATTGGCATAATTTTCAACACATAATTTCTATCTTTGATACATTAACATGTGTCCTAAGGGCACAAGTTAACATTTCACTTATTTTATAAAATAATCAGATCAATTCAACTTTTGTAAGGTGAAGTGTAAATATCTATCGAGAGAATATAGTGGAAATAATTAAAAATGATAAAATAAAGAGGTTTTTTAATATACATCCCTTTGCAACCCAAAAAAAAAATATGCATGCCTTTCACAAGTCTCCGCATTAAATAGTGTGTATATACTATAAAGTCTGGATACTCCAAAATAAAGACGTACCTATATCGGATACCTATACTCCGTGGCTATTCATGGATACGTACACACGGAGTATCAGAATTAATTATTTTAATTTTAAATATATATTTTATCGGATACTTATAAGATACTCGACAGATACTTATAAGATACTTCATAAAGACGTATCCTGGAAAAATATGAAGTGTAAAAAAATGAGACTGTGTTGTGAAAATTCAATGGAGATGTGTATGATTCAATTTAAGATATGAATCACTATAATTGTTTTTCGATAACCAATTAAAATTATGTTTTTGGTGGATGAAAGTAACGATGCTTTGTCTAAGAACAAGGAACATAGCTTTGTCTAAGAACACCAGCATGGATGGGATGTGAAACATCTAAAAAATATTGATCTTATTCAAACTTGATGAAATGCAAAAGTCACATTTACTTGCGTTAATACCCCCATAAATAACCACATTAGGCATGGCAATGGGGCGGGGTGGGAACGGGTTTTGCCTTCCCCATCCCCATTCCCTACTTCAATATATTTATCTGTTACCCTACCCATATCCAACGGCGATGAGAAATTGAATCTCATCCCCGTCCCCAATGGGTTTCGGTATTCCCGCCCCATCCCCGCAATGAATCAATTTTTTTTTAATGAAAAAAGAGTTTTTTTTAAGCTTCATTGGTAATATTGTAATGCATTATCCAAGAATTTGCGCTCATTTTAACATTTCCTTATCGAATAATTCGGTTGCTCCTTTAACCATCAATGAAAGCTCTTATATCATGATAGTTATCAAACCAAATAACATAACATATCATTATCAACCCCCTCAACAAAAACAAAAACATGACCTTTCTACATTCGGGTAGGGTTTGGGTATGGGTTCGGGGTGGGTACATATACCCCTGTTACCCGTCCTGTACCCGTATTATGAAATCGGGGAAAACCCAAACCCATATTCAAACCAAATCAAATCGAGGAAAACCCGTCAAATCAGAGTTGGTTTGGGCGGGTACCCATGGGCACGAGTTTTGTTGCCATGCCTAAACCACATGCTACAATTTATATATTCTCTTACGTTAAATATGATTTTGTCAATAAATATAAGATAAAGTCTCTTCAATTCATATGAAATCCGAATTACATAAAGTCATATTTAGCAAAAAAAATTTACATTAAATAGAATTTTATTAACAAAAGTCTAACAATAAATTAAGGGTCATGCTAATCGGTGCCCTCAGGACACTGGTTAAGAATGTCAAAAAAGGAAATTATTACCATAAAAAGGAAACATTTTTTACTTTTTTTATTATTAACTACATAGTTTTCAATGCAATAATTACTGTATAATTTTCTTTTTTAACACTTAATCAGTGTCCGGGGACACTGGTTAGCATTTTCTATAAATTAAAAATAAGACGACAAAAAATGTGAAGTCTCTTCAATCTATATAAAATCCGAATTAAGAATAGAATATCTAGCTAAATAATTGACAACTTGATTTATGTTACGCCTAATAGTCGAAAAACCCTTACAAGAAAAAACGCATTTTGCGACTTTTAAAATTGCTGATTGCGACTGCTAGAAGGGTCGCAAATGTACATATGCGACTGTTCCTCAACCGTCGTTAATGTTGGGGTCGCAACAGTCATTTGCGACCCTTCATAGAACAATCGCTCCAACTGCCGCAAATGGTACTGCGGCAGTTCCCAACAGTCGCAAATGAGGCTCTTTAATATAATTTAATTGGGTTTGCGACCCTTCACAACAGTCGCAATTGTTTAGTTTTTTAAAAAAAATAATAATTGAATTGGGCAATTTTAGTTGACAATTTAAATAAATATATTAATAAATACTTACTTAAAATACAAAAATATATAACTTAAATATCTAAATCCCGTTCCTATAATTCTTTCAGGAGTAACAATCAAAACAATAGATAAATTACATAGTTTAAACATTCAAAACCAAAACACTACTGTAGTGAGTGGACATTCAAAACAATTGCAATGGATAAAGTATGTAGTCCAGAAGCATTGCAGCAGTGAATTCCAACAGTGTCATGTCCCAATCCTTAACCCTCAATGGCTGCCTTCAATGCTAACACCCTGAAATCACAAAGATTATATAGTATTACATGAACAAGTGTATTACCAACATTATCGCAGGGGAAGAATACAAGATAGATGATAACAGTTTCTTATATAGAGAGTTGAGTATATTTATCATCGGCCTTAGAATTTAAAATATTACAGCCATATCAATGCATTGGCCTGTAAATGTAAAAACCAGATTAACCAGATGAATACCTATCTAGCTAGATGCATTGTGCAACTTACGATCACCTACTTAGATGTCAACTTTATAACAACATATACAAGTAAGCTAAACCTAGATTGACAAAAGTCACCTAACAACATCCATCTGAAAAATAAAGGCACTAAAACAGGAGACTCAATCCCACATCATGAATAACAACTCACATAATATAAGTAACCAATAAATAAGCTACACACTTATCATATAAATGGTTAATCTTATAGACATTATCAGTGCCTATTGCAATCTGTTCAAACACAATAATTACATTCTTATAATGACATGCATTATACATTCGTGGAGGACCATGTAAAAATCATATAAAACCTCTCCTAAAAATAGAAAAATATAGAATCTACCTGTGCATAGCCATTTCCTTTGTCATAATTAGTGACGTCGTAGTTATATGTCAGTTCTAGAACATGACTATTAGCTTCAGGACCATATCTCAACTTGGCTACTGAAAAAAAAAATCATAATCGATGGCAAGAGAATAATCATAATCTTTATTTTGCAGATATTACAAACATCAATCTAATGAGTAATGTCATGAGCACATATAAAAACAAGAAACTTGTGGAGAAGTTTCATCCCAACCGCCTTTGAAATTAACAAAGACAATAAAAACATTTAGTCACTTGTGTGTGCATGCATATAAGCAAGCTGAAGGAACTATCATTATAATTACATTAAATAAATACACTCACTTTTTCATAGAAGGCTATGACATGATCAAGGTCCCCTACCTGAAGCATCACTTTGCATAAGGGTTCGCGAGTAGGTCTTCTCCCCAAAAGCTCAAACCTATAACCACTACGAACTTCAATAAAAGCAGTTATTGTAAAACCATCTTTGACAGGCTCCGGTTCTCTCGTAACCTTTCCCCCTTTTTCCTTTACAAGATTTATCGTCTTAGCAACCTGAAAAATCACAGTATAAGAGCACAATAAACTTAATTGGACATATAGTCTTTCGTTTTTCAATCACAGTATAGAATCCAAACTAGTGGTGATTTAATATAGTTCAAAGATCAATTAACAAAATCAAAAGGCAAATGATTCAGGTTGCAGCTTGCAAATTGACACACATGCCATGATCAATAACATAGCTAAGAAGTGGGAAACCCGACGGTGGAACCCATTTTTCATGATTCAATTAACAGAACAAAATAAGCATATTAATAGAATCAATTTGCATTGTACACAACCATTCTTTCTCATAACCCATTTCACATGATTCAATTAACGGAACAAAATAAGCATATTAACAGAACCCATTTGCACAGAACCCTTCTTTCTCATAACTTAACACATTTGCCATGATTCACTTAACATAACAAAATTAATACAAAAATAAAATTAGAACTTAGAAGAATCACAACACAAATTCATGTACAAGGCCAACACACATTCATGTACAGAGCAAATTTTAGACACCATTTTGGATCCAAGGCCACTATTATAAGATACTTTATTGCTTGATGTATCAGTTCAAGGAAATGAACACAGTAACAAAGCAATAAAGCCATGAATATACATAACCAAAGTATATAGAAGAAAATCAAATAAAATTCAAGTGTTGAGACATAAGTTAAGAAGTGGCATTGTTTGCTTATGTTGTCAGAGCTAAATGATTCACATAAGCATAAGCATTTAGATAACACATAATGATTCACTATACAAATTCACATACAAACTCACATATACATATGCATATATAGTACATACTTTCGACATACACATACACATAGACATAAATAGGTAGATCAAACATATCGAAACTTGATATTTTAAAACATGCATATCATAGACATACACTCAAGTGTGATTTGAATTGATCCAGAACATACACATACGCATAAATTAGAAGAAGCATTGAAGACACATACATATACTTTTATGAAAAATATTTATATTACTAACACACATTGAAGACATAATGAACCTAAACACACAAAATAACAAATAACTGAATACATTTTCATAAAATAAAAAAAAAATACTAATCACCATAAGACTTACATGTGTCGAAAGCTTCTCCAGCCAAAGCCCCTTTATTTATTGCCTCTGCCTCAAGCTTTTCAAGCCACAATCAAACACAAAGGAGAAGAAAAGTTAGTAGTTGCTTTAGAATCAGAAAACACTTCAAAACATGAAACTTATCCAAATTAAAACATACCTTTTGATCTTCAAAAGGTGACATGATTGTTAGTAGGAACCTACAACATAATGAAAATATTTGTTTGTAAAAAACACAAGTTTATAAAGATTCAAAGTAAAAAGATTAAAACTTAAACCCTAACTTTCATTGGGTGTTAAACACCACCCTTTAAGAAGTAGAGCAGCAGTAAGCAGAAACCAAGTAAGAAAAATGAAAAGTTGAAAAGTTTGAATGCTAATTATAGATCTGAGAAAGGTTGGTCGTGAGGAATAGAAAGAAAGGGAAGTGGGAACCCTAGAATGAAAGGTTTGAATAGACAAGTAGAGTATTTGAGAAAGGTGATCGGTTGAACGAGATTGAGGCTCGACGATGTAGTTGGCGGAGAAGAACGGCGGTGTGGCTGGTGGAGAACGGAGGGTGTGAGAAAGGAGATTGCTTTTTAGGGTTTCAAAGATTGAGGGTGAGAGGAAATGAAAGTGATTGAGGGTGAGATGAAGATTTTGAGATTGAGTGAAATTGTGGAGATTTAGGGTTAGAAATTTGGCAACCGGGAGAGTGAAACTGGGAACCGAAAGATTGAAATAGACAAAGCTGGAATGAGTAAAGTGGGGGAAGTGTATGATATAACTAAAAATCTGCGACGGATAGCTCAAGGGTCGCAACAATTTCTCAAAACCCTGCAGCGGTTGGGCTTAAGGGTCGCAAAAACTGTTGCAAATGTATATTTGAGGCAGTTTTGAAGCAAGGGTCGCAAAGTATGTGTCGCAAAATACTAAATTTCTTGTGTATGAAATCAGACATCAAAAGTAATACAATCTTCAATAATCAGTTTGACATGGCGTCATAATCACATTAAAAACATCTAATTCCATTGTAAAATTCAAAAAAGATATGTCTATTGCAAATTTCAAACCATTTCACATAACTAAAACTTATACTTCCTCTGTCTCATATTAAGTAACATAGTTGACTCTGTCACATATACCAATGTATATATATTTTTTAATTTTATTAATTATCTATTAGTAAAAATTATGAAAATTTAGTATTTTGAAAATATTTATCGAGACGAATCCAACAACATCTCATATGATGTTATTTATCTTTGTATATTAGTATAAAAATATTGTCAAAGTATGTTAGGTAAATAATGCACATTGTCAAATAAGGTCATCTAATATTGAACGGAGGGAGTACTATATATGAATCTGTCATAAAAAGCCATTCAAACAACTAACAACAACGAGAACACTGTCATTATCTTTCACTAAACACCAATAGTACACTTACCACGCGGTACAATCTTTTCTTTTATTGATAAAGTGCGATACAATCTTTTTGAGTTAGTCAGCACAAAAGAGTAAATATTGGTAGATCTTTTCGGTTAGTAAAACATAAGAGAGATATATTCGTTTTGTGAAAGAGGCTCGTCATTTTGTCAACGAAAGTAGAATTTGAAATAAGAGATATGAAACATAACCTGTCAATAGTGTGCTAAATAAAATTAGGAGGTAAATGCCCTTTCATAGACCTCTTTGCGCTGAATGTTCGAATAATATCAACATCATCAAGTGACTTAAATATCTCCCGCTCGGTGTAACATATCATCAACTCATTGAACCACACATCTTTCATCTTGGTAATAGTTCTTTCTCACGAGCTTATAAGATTATTTTATTAGCTTATTGACAGAGCTTGACAACCCGTGAACTTTCCACTTTTGTTGATGTTGATAATAGCTTTGGTGCACCCGCTATTGTTGAGGATAACTTCATCAATGAATAACGCTGGTTAACAATACGATGAGTGATTTGAGTGCATTTTTGCTTTTTTATATATTGATCATTATGTGTTGATTACATATATTGATGAAGTGAAGTGATGGTTATGCAAAATCATTGAAAAATGTAGCTTCTCCAAGTGTTATTTGCTGAAGATCCACAAATTAGAAGTTAAAATCTGATTTATTATGCCCTGTTGTAGAAGTGATTGTAAGTTGTAACTTGGTAGTATGCCATTTTGTCTGATAAGCTATTATGAATAGTTATTCAAATTTGTTACCATAAATTAAATGAGCAATATGTATATATAAATTTTGATTCTGTGAAGTTGCGGGCGTAGGGAATATGTATGTTGATGATTGTCAAATGATCCGTCATCAACTCCTAAGATAACTTAATGGTGAAGATAATGATTGTTATCGACGATTGATTGGGTCAGATAAACGATTCTAAGAGGTCTTACATGCCCTGAACGGTGATGGTGTTGGTCCCGCTCCATTGGATAAATGGATGATCATGTCGGGTATGAGTTTCATCATTGCACAGAGATACAAGCATGCGGTGGTTATACTTGAAGGTGAGAAAAACACAAAAAAGTGGGGGGTTGAATTATGTTGACTTTTTATGAAAATATTTTTAAGAGTTTAAACAAAACAATGCATAAAGATAATTAGAGAGAGATCAAAGTGAGAGAGAGAGAGAGAGAGCACAAGCAGATTTATCGTGGTTCACACCACAATTAGAGGTTACTTCTAGCCCCCTTGCACTTTAAAGGGATTTTTCACTATAATCACACATGATTAGAATTGGTCCAACACACAAGTCAGAGACTTCCTTACCTCATACAAGAGGACTTATACAATTAGAGTTTACAAATAGATTTGTATATGCTTACACTTTCAGAACTCTAAGGATGGGAATCTAACTTTAGGAACAAGAAACTTTCGACACTTAAGAAATTATAGGATACTAAGTTTGTAAGATTTTTTTTAAGTGTTTTAGTGCTTTTGAATTTGACAGAGTTTTCCCAATTGTAATAATTCGTAATCTCTTAATTTCTTCAAACTCCTCAGGTCCTTATATAGTAGAGAAATAATAGAGTCGTTAATTGAAGATTGCCAACTCACCAAATTTATCATTGAGAAAATTGACGAGATTTTGAAAACTTTGCCTTATTGGATAATATTGTTGAATATTACTTTGAGAAATCCATTGTTTCCTATAGAATGAGGTGTTACATTATCTTTTCCTTTGAATTTCTTTCTTTGTTTCTGCACATGGTCAAAAGAAGACAAATTGTACTATTAGAGCTTGAAAGTGACCTTCCATAAGAAGAAGACAAAACTGGTCAGAGTCACCTAGACTGCTTATATCATCAAAACTTGTTTCCTTTAGAGGTTGAATCCATCAGAGCTTGTTCTGATTAAAGTCTTCAAGACATTTTCTGATCATAACTTTGACTTTTTCTCTATCATCTTCTAAGTCTTCAGTAGTTTCCAATGCTTTTCTTTAGTACCATAAAGTTTTCCTAGTGCTCATAACATGATGTATCAAAACTAAAAACTTAACCTTGAAGTTAGACTTTAATTATTCGGTCCTTCACACTTGAACAAACATTATAGTACCAAATTTTTCTTTCATACAATGTTATCATCAAAACCTTAGAGACATTGGTGTAAAATCTACTTTGGTTCAAGACTACTGTTCATCGAGAAAAGGTAATCAGAAACATTTTCCCTCTACATGATGCACCTTCGTATAGAGACCGAATTATGTGTCTAGAACATATGAATGACAACATTTTATTATGGTATATTTGAAGGATGGTTGTCCAATTCCTCCCATTTCCATGCTATGGAGACAACATTGTCGAAAAGATGCAAAAAAATGGGATGAAAGATATGTCGGTAGGATGATTGCTTATAATGAACTAAGTCAAGCGGCGGGTTATGAGGTAATATGAGATGATAATTTTTACACGTTGACCCTGAAGAGAAGGTTGATTCTCATAACAAGGTCATAGATGGAGTCAAAATTGAAAAGTATGAAAGCCTTGGACTTGATGATTGTAGTATATATGTTGGGACAGATTAGTTGAAATGTATAATGGAAATTTGTTGAAGAAACAAAGACGTGAAATCATTGCAAGCATGTTGTTTAAATCTAGGCACGTTTCAGATTTTATATATAATCCTAAAAATCCACAAAATCATTAGTATTTCATAATCCGAACAAAGGTTATTCTTGAAAAAAAATAGGGTGCGCGAGAAACTCATAAGTTGGAAAAAAGTATGGAATTTCCGTGGGACAAATTCCCACGCTAGGGTAAAAAAGCCCAAACAAACAACATTTTGCAGTGGAAAAAGGCCGTAGCAAAAAACTCCCTCGCAAAATGCTGCGGCAGATATTGGTCACAACAAAAGCCAATATGGATTTCCGTGGGAAATCAGCCGCCACAAAAGCCAAGTTGTAGGCTTACAAAAAGTGGCGTTTGCGTGAGACTCACAGTTAGCCGCAAAGTTACCAAAAAAATTGAACATAAAAATAAAACTTACCAAAATAAAAAATATTAAATATTAATTAAATAATTAAGAATAAAAATAAAACTTACCAAAATAAAAAAGTTGTAGAAAAAAGGTAGAGAAATTGATAAAAAAGTTGAAGTATAAAAGTTGTAGAGTGATGGTAGAGAAGTTGTAGAGAGTAGTAGTGTAAGAGTGAATGAAAGAGGAAGAAGAGAAATATATTTAGGAAATAAAACCTGAACGTGCATTTGTGTGAGTCTGTTTCCACCGCAACACATTTTGATAGGTAAGATTTGCGGCGGCTTTTATCCGACGCAAATATCAACATTAAAAATAATATAGCCATTATTGGTTAGCAACAACCATTATTCGACACAAAATTCATTCTTCAGACACTTGCCCCAACATTTGCATGGGCCGGGTTCCGCAGCAACGAACCCAGCATTTGCGTGGGCCTTCTTCCGCCGCAAATCTCAAAATTCAAAATATTTTTCCGCATTATATTAGCGAGGGCTTTTTTGTCCCCGAAAAAGCCATAAATCCGCCGCAAATGTTTTTAATATTTATTTTTATCAGAAATACATTTGTGCGGGGTTGTTTCTACCACAAATGCATATATGCCTGCATCAAATTTGCGTAGGCTTAAAATCCACAGGAAATGGCGGCTGCTAAAACGATGAATTCTTGTAGTGTAAGTACTAATGGGTTATGCATTTTGATGGGTTAACCCAACTTATATTTGAACATTAACATTATTCAATAAATATAGATGCAATGGTCAACAAATTATACTCTTATTTCACATACATCAAAAGTGATAAATGACATAAATAATGTTTTTTACCGTTCCTAAATTGATTTAGTTATACACAACGACCGAAATCTTATAATAGTTTGAGGAAAACTTAGGAACTCAAGCATCCATATATATATATATATATATTGATTCTTAAAGAGTGTCCCAAAAACATTTATTAACATTTTCCACAATAGATTAGTCTATAACATCTATAGTTTTGCATGATCATAGTCAACATATTCATAATACGTGAGTATCTTACGATTTTGATGTGCAAGCTTTTCTAAAGTTAGATCTGCGATTTTTTTAAGGGATATTGTCCCACATTTTAAAAACTAAAGGATAAAAATCCTAAATATTTCTATAACAGGGATACAAATTGTGAATGAGTTAAAATAAGTGACTACTAAACCTGTATTTAAATCTAGTACTCAATAATAAAATTAATGGCTGGTTTCTCATCAATTAAAGCCTGTGAATTGAAGAGTTACTTCAAGCGATTGTACTCTGAAGATATTTACTACAAGTACTACTGTACTACTTACTACCTATTGACCCTTTATGGCTTTGTCCTTGTTCTGCATCTACGTTGAAGAGCCACGGTTTAATATTTTTCTAAAACCACAATTATACTTCTTACTATGTGAAAGTGAAGAACAGTATGTATTTAATACATTCAAGAGAGCATTTATATATTGGTTGAGATAGTTGCCTTACTTTTTACTTAGGTTTTTGCACTTTTTTTTTTGAGTTCAACTGCATGCATGTGCCTCAATAAAACTACTCCAGTAGAGTAGAAAGATGCAATGAATAAACTGATCATTTACTGTACACTAGCTAGCTGCATCAGCAATACTGCAAACATGTTGCAGAAATTATTAACATTATACTGTAGCTACAATGTCATAAATTTAAGTAAGTTTCTTGCCAATTACTACTACCATTATAGCTGCAACAATATTTTTTTCTTCATTTAATTCTTTTGAAATTATGGGTCGGTTGGTTTAGTTCCTTTGTTGCTCCAGTAATGAAATTTCTCTTCTAATTTAGGTGAGTCGAATCGCAATGACTTTAGGACCAATCTAAAACAAGAAAAATGCTAACATGTACCTTCTTAATGATACTATGAGAATAATGTATTAAAGATGAAAATTATGTATTACAAACCGTGTCAAATTATTTCACAAACATTTAAGAAGTAAATTTTTCCAATAAATATTTACTCCCTTCATATTTTTTTATAAATAATTTTTTTAAAAAAAAATTGTGTTTAATTAAAAGTCATTTTTTTGGGTCATGTAACCTAATGGCTAGAGCTCACACAATTAAATTGTGGAGAAGTGGAGTGTTCGGGGTTCGAACCTTGGCCCCTGCATATGAAATGTAATATCTTTACCAACTGAGATAAGCTCACGGGGATAAATCATTTTACAATACCAATATATTAATATGATCGTCCTCGTGAGCTTAACTCACATGGTAAGGATAATGCATAATATATGCAAGGTACCACAAAAAAATATTTATATGATCATTTTTTTTTTCTATCATATTATTTACCATTTCCTTCTTCCCATATATTATGAAATAAGATATTGAAATTGAGTCATTGATATAATTTTAAGGAAAATGTTAACGGGTGTCTCCGGAGCACTCTTTAATGACCATAAGTAGTAAATGTTTTTTTGGTTACATCCATAAGTAGTAAATGTTTATGCAAATGCATATAAATAATGTATTGGATATTAAAATATTTTACTTTTTAAGGAATAACTGTTTAATTTAAAATGCTTAAAAAATGCACTAGAATCACTCGTTAACTTATTTTTAAAAACAATCAAATCAATGTTCATCTTCGATAAGGTGAAATGTCTATATCTATCAAGAGAATATGATGGAAATATTAATATACATCCCTTTCACTAGTCTGGGCATTAAACAGTGTGTATATGTCAACCAAAAATGTTGTTTTTTCCTACGAAGACCATAAGGTCAACTGGCCAAGCCAAAGTGTCATGTTCCCATGTTGGTTTCCTACTTATTAATTTTCCACAATACTAACAACAACAACAAAAACATGATATACACAAGTCATGGATTAAATATTGATTTCCTAAGAGAAATAAAAATCGATTAGTATTGATTATATTCTTTTGACTGGAAATATTGATCTTATATTTTTATAAAATAAAAAACTAGGGAAATGGGATTATGTAGGTAGATAACACCATAACATTCATGGAACATAAATTTAAATTTACCTTTGTCTAAGAACACTGGCAAGGATGAGATTTGAAACCTCCAAAAAAATATTGATCTTATTCAAACTTGATGAAATGAGCAAGTCACGTTTACTTGCTTTAATACCCCGTAAACAACCACACTCAACAATCTATTTATGTATTTTTTTACATTAAATATAATTTGGTAAATGTTAGTGAGTGTTTTGGGCACTGTTTAAGGACTATATGTAGTAAGTATTTATGAAAATATGTTTAATCAATGTATTGGAAATCGAAATATTTGACATTTTTAAAGAATAATTGCTTATTTTAGAATGCTTAAGGAGTGCTCCGGAGGCACTTGTTAACAAAACCCATATAATTTTGTAACAACTTTTGTACAATTTCCTCTCATGTTCTTATTTTGTTCTTATTCTCTCGTTTTATTTGTCTCTATTTGCAGTTTTTTACCAATAAAAATGGAGAATAAGAAGGTTGTTTCAAAAGTATTTAGAAATCGGTTGTAATATACAAATATCATTACTCTAACATTTTTTAGCCGAGTTTGATGAAAAGAGGGTAATGGTACATATATTTTACGACTAAAAGGACTAGGTGCACAATTTTATTAACATAATTGATCAATTTGAAACTAAAAACTAAAAAATTAATCTAGTACAAATTTTAAACTTAAATGATCCCTTGATGCACTTGATCAAAATATTACTCTTAGCTCTCTGTTATTTATTATATTTTTTATGTCTCTTCTGGACTTGTGTTGCTTGGATTGGTTTCAATGAGATTTTATTTATTGATAAAAATGAAAATTATGATGGTCTTTTTTAGTGTCTGTGAAATGAAGGAAGGGGAAGAGAAGAAAGAAAATCCCTATATGATGGTGGAATTCACTGTGTTGGAACGTACTATCTACTTTTTATGCCGGTCTTTCTTCAATAAGAAACCTTCCTTTTAATATAAATATGAAGACGCAAATTAGTTTGTGACACAGTAAATATTTTCGACCATGGGATAAAAAATAAATGTTTAAGATCAAACTCGACGTGAAACTGTCAATCCATCACTGCATAATTGAAGCTATTGAATCGTAAATCTACCGTCCAGATTGCCTACTTAAAGCAACTATAATATGGATCCAGGTAAAAAGATCTATAATGGATTATTAGTCTACAGCATCGATAGTTTTGCATGATCATAGTCAATACTCAACACACAATATATAATATCCGTCAGTGTCTTACGATTTTGCTGTGCATGCTTTTCTAAAGTTAGATCTGCGCATTGTAAGTACTTAACTTTCTCTAACTTTTTTCCTTTTGTCATTTCCTCTGTAATAATTATTAGTTGCTTCCTTTGTATTTGCACAAACCAAACTTTGCACTATGAACACACTCGAATTGTCATCCATAAATTTTCTAGTAGATAAAATTACGAGTCCACCAATTGAAAGGGTCAAAGGGACCAAAATATAATAATTTGTTGTTCCATTTTTGTCTTTCATTTCATCATCCAGAATCAGAAAAAATGGCAAGCATTTCAGCAAATGCAATAGTGCTTGAACCACTAACAAAAGACAACTACGATAACTGGAGCTGTTTGGTGAGAAACTATCTCGAGGGGCATGATCTGTGGGGAGTTGTGACTTCTGTTTCTAAAATGGGTGTAGGATCTAAAGAAGAGGTTGAAGCATGGAACAAGGTTAATGCTAAGGTTTTGCATATTATTCAACTAGCATGCGGATCAGAGAATCTTGCACATATTAGAGGTTTTCATACTGCTAAAGAAGCTTGGAATTATTTTAGTGCATTATACGGCTCAGAATTGAAAGCCGAGACGGACATTGAGCAAGGTACGTGAAAATCCGTCAATTTAATCTTTAATATCTCAATTCTCAAGAAAGTATGCAGTGGCGGATCTTGAAAAAAAAAGTCTAGGGGTGCCAAAAATTAAAATTCATCGGTGTAATTAATTTACCTTAGGGGGTGCCGAATGGTTTGAACAATTTGTTTATGGTTTACGTGTTTATTATTGAATCCAGCACAAGAAAAAAGAAAAAAAATGGATAAACAAAATATAAGTCAGTGGGGATCAAACCCACCACCATGTTGTTGATTGGACAATGATTTACCACTATGTTGGGAAGCAAACTAATAGATGTTTGTCGCATATTTAGTATATATATCAAAGTATAGGGGGAGCCGTGGCCCACTTGGGCTACTGAAGAGATCCGCCACTTACGTATGCTTATGAGTTGACATATTTTATATACTCCTCCGTCTTATATTTGGTGTTCTCTTTTTTAATTTTTTGTCTTAAATTATTTGTTCATTTTATAATATGGAAAATGCTAACAAGTATCTTTATTGTACTGTTTAAGCATGCAAAAGTAACAATTTTATATTGAAAATTGTGTAGACTTTTACAATTCTATGTCATCCAATCATATTTGAGCAAATACATAATTGTGAAGAACTAATATATAAAAAAGACAAAAAAATGGTGAATAAATAAAATAAAAATGGGTTGGTTCGGGCCGGTCCATGGACCACATGATTGCAGCTTAAAATACATGTTAATTTGCAGGTGTGGTAGATGATAGTCTCCATCACTATAGACCACTCCATAGGTTTATTGAGAGCGGTAATTGGAATGATGCAAAATTATTCATAAAAAGGGATGAAACATCTATGTTTTCCACGTCTTCATCGGGAAGGAGTATTCTTCATGTTGCAGCGATTGCTGGTCACAAAGAAATTGTGAAGAAATTGGTGAAGGAAGGGAAAGATAAGTTAGTGAAAATGAAAGACAATCGTGGATACACAGCCCTAGCTCTTGTTGCTGAGTTGACTGGAAACACCAAAATAGCAAAGTGTATGGTAGAAAAGAAGGGAGGGCAGGTTATTGATCAGGACCTGTTATCTATGAAGACCAACAATGGTGAAATTCCAGTTCTTCTTGCTGCAGCTAAGGGACACAAAGAAATGACTAGTTATCTTGTTCCTAAAACTCATTTGGAAGAAATGACAGATGAAGATTTTCACAATGGTGTTTTGCTTCTAACACGTTGTATCAATGCAGAAATATTCGGTAAATGGTGACATATCTTGGATTAAATTAAAGTTATGTTAATGTTAATGGATTTTTTTTACGGAATACTAATATGTTGTCATACTAGATGTGGCTTTGAGTTTACTCCAACGATTCCCGCAATTGCCACTTACCCACAGATCAGAATCAAAGTCAGAATCAGATGGCGTGCAACCCTTGTACGCATTAGCACGCATGCCGTCTGTGTTCCCAAGTGGCAACAAATATGGATTCATAAGAAGATTTCTTTACAAAAGTAAGTCAATAGTTTTTTTTCTTATTATCGGTGTATTGACTATTACCATAAATGCAAAATAAAAAATATTGACAACTAAAACCATTTGTTGATTACTTAAAAAAAAAGATTTGTTGATTGACAATGTTACCAATTATGTCCTTGCGGTCGCGAGCACTATATTTTGAGTAGTGCTAAATGGCACGAGAGCCAAATGCACGACTCTTGCACGGACGCTTTTTAAAGCTTTTCCCACACCTAATATCCTTTTCTATATGCTGCAACAGTTGCCATCTACACTTTTTTAATAATGACTGCCATGCACTCGCCGTCTAAACAACTCTTTGTTGTCTCTTGCCGTCACCGTCTTCTTTGTTGTCTTCCAATGTAGTTGCGTTCACCATCGCCGTTGACATTTCCATTTGTTGTTGTCTTCATCATCACCTTTGCCATTGTCGCAGCTCAAACCACCATTAGTTGCTACCACAATGTAGTTATAGTTATTGTCATGGTCTTATCACTACAGTCGAAATTAAAGCAGTGTTTTCTTCAGTATTATAAAGTATAAACCATCAGAGTTTATTTAAATATATTATATTATGAGATTGATATGGAGTAGCAAAATACTATCACAACTTCACAAGAGATATGTATATGCTGGTACAACACTAGCAATCTAGCACAACACTATCATCAAATAAGAGAGAGAAATATGTTGTCGTGCAACATGCACGAAAAATTCTGTCGCGCATTTTATCATTATCCCTATATTTTATTGCTTTTGTATATTTGGTTGACTATTATTTTAGAGGGAATATTTGTTTGACTATTATTATTACATCAATTTATGTATGAAAAATTATACTAAAGTGTTTTCTGAACCGGTTGGATGTATTTAATATATATTTAAAGTTCATGGAGAATCATGACTAATCCATTTTGTTTTCAGTTTTGAGATTACAAAAAGTGCAAAACTTATATGGTATGTGCCTCATTGTAACAAATGGTGTTCTACCGGAAAAACAACTCAAAACATCTTCCATAGGTACGGATTGCACAACTTATCTAAGTTGATGACAAATAATTTATTAAATTTATGCTTTTTTAATTGCAAAGTAATGTTATAAATAGATAAAGGATAAGAATAGATACAAACACCATCAAGACCGATAGGTCCTGGCAGACACTCACCCCGGATAGTGAGAAGAAAATCAAAACAGGTAACAAGAACCCAAACACACCTCGACTGTATATACCAGAGAGAGAGAGAGGGAGGGAGGGAGGGAGGGAGGGAGAGAGAGTCACCATACATGAGAGGCTGCACATCCCAATCATAGTACGAGCAAGAGCTCGCATGGCATTTAGCCAAGAATCATTTCCAAGTAAAAAACTTCTTCGTAACCACCAAAGGTTTAACAGGAGCGTCAACTCAAGCAAAGATTGAATCATTGCGAGAGCCGCGAGATCCCTATGGACCACAGAACAACATGCCAAACTAAGAGGAGCCCTAGTCTAACCCTTTTCTCATTTTCTATATATACTTGAATGAAATGTTCAAAATCTTATTGTCTCTTTGTTCTTTAGGAAGGATCTTTGGATGGATGTTCAGTATTTTGAAAATTCCGCAAGTACATCTCTTAGGTAGGTATTTTCACTTCCACAAATATGAGGGTGAATACACCCTGTGTTGGTCTTGGTTCATTCATAGATAACGAAGTCTTTATATATATTGATCATATCTGTCTTTTTCAATTTTGATGACTTCTTTTTCAGGTCGAATACTTATTAATATTCACATGTCATTTCAGGATTTAGTAATATTAAAGTTGTCTGGTAAGTCAGCCGAAATTGAAAACATTTTTTTCCTTTCTTTCTTATGTGGCTATTGGAAATTATTCATATAGAAAAATTAGTTAATAATTGAAAAATTATTAAATTTAGTTAGTATAAGAATAGTATAGTGATGTGTTGTCTTAATAATGGCTATGGTGCGTGACCTGGGTTTCACGCATGTTGTGTTAAGACAACACATCAAGTATTTTTCCCGCTCATGCTAGCAAGTTTCGTATGCAACAAAAATTAAGTGCTTTTACCATCTAAGTTGTAGAGAAGTAGAAATCCGCGGGTTTTAATCCAGCCCCAACATATCAAGTATTTTGTAGTCTTTTATCATTTAAGTTATACTAACGGGAACAAAGTAGTCTATATTTACTTTGGTGTTGTTGTATTAATTAAAATATATTGAGTTGATCACTAATTAATTCCCTCTCCAATTCTATGATGACCAGCGATAAAAGAAATATACGATCAGAAAATGACGCATCGTCTAGTGCTTGAAATATTGAATTGCTTGTCCCAAAAAATTCAAGAATTTAAGGAATCTGAACTGAGAGAGGCTTCAGCATACGATGCAATGTTGAAAGCAGCTAAGCATGGAAATATTGAGTTCATAGTTGCAATGAGAAAAGCTAACCCTGACCTCTTATGGTCTATTGATAAAAATAAAAGAGGCATATTTTCGCATGCAATTTTGAACCGTAGAAAAGAAGTCTTCCAACTCATACATGATGCAAGTGTAAATGGACGAAAGGAAATTGTTAGATGTCGTGTAGATGCATTTGATAATACTCTCTTACATCTTGCTGGAAATTTAGGGCCCTCCTTTGATCTTCACCGTAGATCTGGTCCTGCTCTCCAAATGCAAAGAGAGATTTTATGGTTTCAGGTAAGTAATACATGTCTCATAGTATATATTTTCTCACTCCATTGGACATGCACACAAAAATAGGGTAGTTTGAGTCTTATACGTGCTTTAATAGCTGATGTATAAGATCTTCTTGCAGTGGCGTATCTATGACCTTAGTTTAGAGTTTCAAACTTTTGAGTTCTTGAACTTCTTGGCTATATTGGTGCAAAATTAATATCATAAGTCTCAAAATGCAAAATAAATAGGAGTATACATCCTTCCAAAAAAAAAAAATATAGGAGTATACATGCTTTTTTATTTTTAGTTCACAGGGGTCATCTGAACCTACTCAAATGGACAAGATCCTCCCTTGGCTGCTTGTATTGACTTGGTTAAATTTATCTATTTATATAATTCTTTATGAGACAGTTTGAGAGAGCTTGTAGAAACGGTTTATGACATGTGTCTTTTTTTTATTACAACGGCATTCATGACACGTGTCTATAAATTTCTTATGAAAACAGTTTATTGTGAAAACCGTTTGACATGATTTTATCTTGTATTATAGAAATATGATATGTTTAGATTGACTTATTTTAGCTTATTTATTGACATAAGTAGTGAGACTATTTGAGGAAATTAACAGAAACAACCAATGAAATATCACAAGCCGTTTTCGCCTTATTTCTTTAAGCTTTCTAGTTTAACCTATAAAAATAGGTTATCACTTAAACGAAAACAATTTAACTTTATTTTATCTTTTGTTATAAAAATGGTTTATACATAAACACTTATCATGATAAGCGTTTATGTTCAGAATTGCAAAATAAATTGTTTATATAGACATGACCATAGTTTATACAAAGTGCCTATATGATACAAACTTATGTTATAAACATTTAATTAAACTATTTATCCAAACATATATACTTTATTATAGCAAAATGGATTTCAGTAGCTGGCTGCATCATAAAACTAACTATATTTTATGAAATGGATCATTGCAGGAAGTGGAGAAAATCGTGCACCCCAAGTGTAAGGAAGCAAAAAATGTAGAAGATAAGAAGCCTCGTGAGATATTTACAGAAAGCCACAAGGAGCTAGTGAAAGCAGGAGAAAAATGGGCAAAAGATACAGCTGGTTCATTTACTCTTGTTGCTACACTCATCACAACCATCATGTTTGCTGCAGCTTTCACTGTCCCTGGTGGAAACAATCAAGACAGTGGAATTCCCCTCTTCTTGAAGGACAAAACATTTAATGTGTTTATAATAGCAGATGCAATATCTCTTTTCACTTCCTCAACTTCAATCCTACTCTTCATTGGAATTCTAACGGCGCGTTATGCAGAAAAGGATTTCCTAAAGTCTTTGCCGCTTAAGTTACTTTTCGCTCTCATTATGCTTTTTTTCTCCGTGGTGTCCATGATGGTGTCCTTTTGTGCTTCACTTGCTATGCTCTTAAAGGGACATGAAGGAGTCATAATAACAGCTATGTCGTTCGCAAGTATTCCAGTGATTGTTCTTGTACCTTCACAGTTGCGACTCTTCATTGAGATTTTCAAGTCTACAGTATTGTCCAAATGAAACTTACTGGTTATTACTAATTATGACTAAGCATTCATCAAGTCATATATGTATATGATAGCATGCAAGTGCTAATTAATTCTCTAGAGTATTTTTGTTAGACACCAATTAATATGCTTTAGAATACCATAAGTACTATCAACTAGTTGCATGTGGAATTTGATGCAAATATTGTGGTAAGAGAACTGTGGAATCTGATAGAATTTATGCAGAAAATTATGAACAATAACATCTGTTTTTGCATTGTTCGCTCACAAATATTATAGGTTCCATCGATGGAAGAATAAAGAGAGGTCTTGTAATGAACCATTGACCAGTGTTCTGCACAAAAGCTTTTATATATTCCCATATTTTTGGTGCAGCTATCATCCTGGCCTATTAGACAAAGAAACATATTTATGAAATTTAAATTGATTATAATAGTTTAGGCTGGTTCGGAAAAACTGAACTTTTATAAGTAAAGTTTCAGATTTATTTCTTGTAAAATTTGCAAAATAAACAAGGCGAAGAGAGGATATCTGAAGATGACCAATTAGTATAAAAGCTTTTTTTTAAAGAGAAATGTTAGTATTTTTTTTAGAGCGACATATATTGGTATGTTAATTGTTATGTTAGTATGTTAACTGTTGATGGAGCCTGCTATCATATACATATATGACTTGATGAATATACTAGCTAAGTATATGTTTGAATAAGTATGATGGCTTAGTAGGATCGATGAATCCAACGAGATAATGTGATCACAACATACAGTCAAGGTGCATGGGATATGGAAATATAGTATGTTTGGTATGTACTTATCTGCGCCGTTAAATTTGTACTTGTCTGCATTCCCTTTTTTATCGCGTTATATATTCTTATCTCGTTCATCTATTTTTCTGATGTTTTTAGCTATGTTTACATTAGAATTTTTAGGAGATGGAAAACTATGGTTGCAGGAATTTTGGTCGTGGCAGAGCACGGCCTAGTGCATGTCGTGGAGAAAGCAGAAGAGACATACATATATGCTCAAATCTCGTGTTCAAACTAGATCATAATTGAGATTTAGTAACATTTGAAAAATGTAACTAAATCATGAAAAATGTTATTATTATATCTAGTAACATTAAAATAATTGTCGGGTAAAGGCCATTTTACTAAAGAGTTTCAGTAACAATTTTGATGTGTTACGGCAAACAATAGGTTATGTATAAAATTGAAATACGAACTTCGAAAAGGAAGTACATACAACCGCAAGTACGACGATTCACGATGCTTTTTCTGCAAGCAACGACGAAGATATCAAAAATCAATGAAACCTTATCAAAATTTTAAGCTAATAAATTGAAACCAAATAAAACTTGAAATCATGAATCCATTGAAACCTAATCAAAGATGAATAATAAAGGTGAATCAGTTGAAACTAATCGAGATTAGAAATGAAGATCAAATTTTTCAAACTCAAATTCAAGATAACAATCATAAACAATGATTGAGCACAAAACCATGGGCCAGCGAGATTGAATATTCGTGAGAGAATAAGAGGCGTAGATTCCATTTGAAATTAGTGTGTTACCACTGTCACATTTTATGATTCATTGGTCGAGAACGAAAATTCTCTAAGGGAATGAGAAGCGAAGTTAACGAGTGAAAGAGGCATGGTGATGTAAAATATGGAGTATGTTGAACCAAAAGATAGTGTTATGTTGACCCCAAAAATATTATAAAATACTAGCGTTAAGACGGGTACTTCGTGCTAGTTTATCCACATTTTTTATTGAGTTAATGCGTATAAATTATAAGCAGTAATTTTTATGAAAATTTTAATTAAAATTATAGGTATAGATATTTTGCACTTTCATATTGAATCAAACTAAATTTATCTTTTTCAATTACACCAACAATATAAAAAATATAATATAAATTCTTATCTTTTTGAATGACACCAATGATATCGTATTGTTATAAGCTAATTTATTTAAGGGCATAATTGAAAGTGAAAAAACCACCCAAAATCATGTATTCTCTTTATACATGGTATAAATTAAAAGTAGTGTCCCCGCTGTCACATTTTTCAACTATTGTTACGAATAATGGTTATTTAGTTACACTTTTACTCATATTACCATCGTTGTGTTACTAAATATCATTATTGTAGTAATACGAGTTTTTTGAATATGGAGAATTAAAACTCAAATATGTCATTTATTCACCTAAAATCACCGGCAACGTGTAATTATTGATCTCCCCTGAAAAAATGTAATTATTGATCTCATCAACAATTTCCCTTCTCTTCCATTTTATTTTGTGTAATTGTGTTTCAAACATATATGTTTTTGTCTATTAAACTTTGTTTCTCATTATACTCATATGCCTTTATATGGTTAAAAATGCCAAGACTTACTCATAGTCTTTACTTTAGGTTTGGGCACCATTTAACACAGATTTTTATATGTCTACGCTCCAAAATATATATATCATCAACACTATCTTCATGTTTGGATATAAGGTAATATCCTTCTTTTGTATTTTTTTTTTCTACGTTAATACTTTCTTTCATTTATTCTTCTTTCTAAGCATTAAAAATTTCGTGAAAAACTCTGACTCTTGACATTGGATAGAGACTGCTCTTAGGACACAAAAATCTGTCATTGGGCTTTCACAGTTTGAAGGTAATGTTATGTTTTGTTATCCTTATGGTATTTTTTGTTTCGTAGATTGCTGTTGATTATGAGTTTTATTGTTGTCTAATGAGATAGTTTACTACGTTTTCATATATTAAGTTTTTTTTTCATGTAGTATTGGTATTTGGTAGATATAAAGGGTACTCTGAATTATTTTTTTATGCTTATTTACTTTACTTGGAAGATATAAAGAGTGCTCTCTTCAAGGATTAATTTTGAGAGCAATGCAAGTCTTTTTTCTTACTGTATTTTTCTGTCATGTTTCATTATTCTTATAGTATTTGTTTTTTATGGGATTAATCTAATAGTATTAATGCAGTACTTCACAAATTACTCATTTATATATGATAAAATATTGAGTGTAGTTTCTTTAATAATATGTTTTATGAAAACTTTACCTCCTGCATATATTCTCTATATAGAGTTAATGAATTTGTGCGTTAAACTCTTCATTCTAATTTATTCGAATAACCAAGTTGAGATTTGGCTTATCGGGATAAAAGTTGGAAGACAAATGTAGGAAGGCTGCCTTAATTTGATAAAAAAATGTCTTGTGTTTCAGTGTTGTAATATTGGAATCACAAAGACAGAGACACAAGAAAAGAAAAAAAGATGTAATGAAGGACAAATGTAGTGCCCATGTTCTGTTGCAACAGGTTGTCTAATGTAATTGTAAGTACAAGTGTCAAATCGTCGATTAAAACAAATTCTTGAGAAAATAGTGGCTTCTTTTAGGAAGGATTGGTTTAAAAAGTTTGTGGACATATATGACAGCTTTTAAGACTTGCATAAGGTTTTCACCTTATCAGTTAGTTGTCTAAAATTTATCCGATTGTACAAATATCATTTCTCACCAACATATATTTCAAAAATAGAGTTCAATTTAATGAACCCATCCTTCATCAGCTATTGGATGGTGTTTTCAAAAATAGTAAACATACTAATATAATTTCATCCTCTAATTCTGTTGTCTAGCTCTTTCTGAAAATCAATACTAATAAATAACTTAACATCAAAAGAAATAAATCATGAAAGAAGAATCAAATAAAAGTAGAATTCAAGTCTTGATCACAAGTGATCCATCAAGTCTTGAGGAGTTTCCTTCACCAGTTTGTTTTTGATATGAGCAATTTGTGGCCAATCATCACCTGTGTCTGGTTGACACCTTGGCAATAACAAAGGGCAATCCATAATAATCAAAGTATTT
>Ga0228711_1001300_pt1 | contig 36157 bp, 21 predicted proteins | sample MedpolnodulmetaG_2_FD_177996 | JGI IMG/M metagenome (GOLD analysis project Ga0228711, IMG submission 177996) | Root nodule microbial communities from Medicago polymorpha collected in Santa Monica, California, United States - brown nodules | ecosystem: Host-associated > Plants > Roots > Nodule... | reverse complement strand
TTGATTTTTTTTTTTTTTGTTTTTTAAATTTTTTTTTTTTTTTTTTTTGTTGTTGTTGATTAGCATCGAGTAACAGATATTTCTTTTTGCCTTTATTTAATCATAACACGTTTTATTGTTGGATTTATTCCTTGCACACCACTATTTGCAATTTTTCGAGGAAAAAAAGGTTTAAGAATGTTTCATGGCGTCACTGGGACAACTAAATCATCATCAATATAATTAATAATAATAAACGGGGTAAACATGTATATTTGCATCTGAATGTATAAGTCATGTCACTGTCGAGCTTAGCTCAGTTGATAAGGACAATGCATAATATATACAAGCTCCAGGATTCGAACCCCAGACATCAAAAAAAAACCATGTCACTATAAAAGTATATCAAAATTACAAATACATCTTGCCAAAAAAAAAAATTACAGATATGTTTACAAATTTTTCGTTTTAGTCATTTTCTTCCTAAAATGTGTGCTTAAATAGTCAATTTAGTTTTCATACTTTTTTGTTGATCAATATAATCCATTAGATTATCAACAAAAGAGATACTAATGATGTGTACTATATTTTTTTTTACCGAATGATGTGTACTACACTTAGAAAATACTCTCTCTGTCCCATATTATAAGAAAGAAAAAAAATCACACTTATTAAGAAAACTAAAACATAGTAATTTGTAACATAGTTTTTTGTGTTATCTTTGAAATAACTTTTATATGAAGATGTAAAAACAATTTTCATTGGTAGTTGATTATAGGAAAAAAAAAGAAAAAAAAAATTGAATGCACTTTGCATTTAATTTTCTTTTGGAAAAGATAATTTTTTGAAAAAACATAATTAAATATGATAAAAATTGGTCTTTTTTCTTATAATTTGGGACAAAGAAAATTGGTTTTTTTTTATTATAATTTGAGACGGAGAGAGTATATTGATAGCGTCTCAAATATTCAAGATCAAAATGACTCTTTGCTCAATAGTAAACATAAACATGTCTCGATTCAACAAAAAAACATATACATATCACATAGACACTACATTTAAAAAAGTTCACGTTGCAACTTGCAAGTATTGATTGACATGGGACAAAACCTAGCATGTTTTAGAGAAAAGAAAGGTAAGACAGAATAACTTAGTGAGAATAAAGTGCCCAATTTATAGGCAATCAATTATAGGATTCTGCAATATGGGCTGAATATCAGAATAGTTCAAAAATCAAATGAAAAGTTTAATGTGGACGATCAACGCCACAGAGTAGTTCATTACATGATCAAATCACTTTCAAGTATACAATAATGAAATGGCAAAATATGCCCCATGGTGACCACAAAAGCCATCCCAAACTAGATGATAGCAAACCTTATGAAAACTACATCTCAAAATTCCATGTGGTCTCAGCACTAAGCTTGGGAATTTTCTTTTCCTCGGCCAAGTTAACGGACGCCACAACCTGCAAGAGACATAGCTGGTAGTTAGAAGTTCTGTGCAACGAATAAATAGAAACTACTCAACAATTCCACTAAAGTATTGGGGCTATTGGCTACTTCATAGAGAGTTCAAATAGAATAAGAAGATAGATATATGCGCCTATTTTCAACCCTTAACAAATTCTATGCATTCATTTAGGAATAAAAATTATCTTCTATTCTCTAATCCAATAATTCATACCACCAAAGTTAGAAACTGATTCTAAATCTTCCCCCAATCCCATCTTCAGGTAGCAATTTGTACCTCCTCAAACCCAATCAATTTCATAAAATCTACCGACTTTATTATGGCAAACAAAAATCCCCTCCAAAGATAAAGTAAAACATCCTCACTTTGAAGATTCTCTACTCATAAGTATGTATGAAGACCGGAAATTTTCAATCAACTCATAATCCTTCTTATTGTGTGCAATTGAAGTTTTCAATATGAAGAATCATGAATGAAAGAATCCCTTTAGAAAACTCACACATCTCCCCCAATCTCAAACATAGACATCAACCTTCTAAGCATATTATTACCATTGTTACTTAATAAAAAAACTAATTTAGAGTAATTCAGGGAAAAAAAACAAGTACACAGACGAATGTATCAACACACCATATCTTCTATTAATATCAATCTATCAACTCTCTTATATTAATATACCAATGCATTATTGGTTAAATGCATAAATGTCACAAAAATTTAAGCTTATGCAGGAGGAAATCAAAATACATAGGAAAAGCCAACTTCATGAGTTTCGTCGCCACAAATCAATTCAAAGCAGCTACACACAACAACATAGATATCAATCCAATGTTCTATGTCACTGATGCAATCACATTACAATTCTTGAATTGCAGAAGCCAAATAATTTCGTAAATTTCCTCCAAAAACCGGAATTGTAATCACATGCAACAATTTTAAAAACCAATAACATATACTAAAATCAACCACTATTGCGGCCGCAACATCAAGCTCTTTTGACTTATACCACAACCATATTTCAACCACAAATGCAACCATGTCAACAACAATTTTCTACAAATTTTCATAATACCAAACATTACTACCAAATTCCACAACCCTAATTAAAAACCACAATCAAAACCCACACACAACAAAAAAACACAACTTAAGTAATCAACAACTAACCTTAAAACAACCCCTTTGTTTCGAATTCCTCGACCACTCAAACCCTAACTTCTTACTCGTGGTCTGATACGTCGCCTTCAAGGAATCATCGCCATAAACTTTCCTCGAAACAGCAAAATCCCACGCATTCTTAGCAACATCATAACTAGGTTCAATTGCAGTCAAACCCTTATGAACATAGCTATACTTCAATCTACAATTCCCAGATTCAACACCATAATTCGCTGAAATCTTATTCGATGGGTCCCACACAAATGTTCCGTCCAAAATTGTTCTGTTATCCCCTTTGCTGTGTATGTAGGTTATATTCAACGGTTTATCAGCAACCCTAACAGTGTTCATAAATTGAAACCGAAAATCCTGCACAAAAATTAAACAAAATAAATAAATAAACCGAACCGGTTTGGTTTGGTTTAGAAAATGGATTGAACTTTTTTTTTGTTACCTTTTTGGGGACGTTGTAGTCGATACTGAAGGAACCGGGTTTTTCTACGGCGAGGACTAAGCCGGTTAAGCTCGGGCCGTTAATGAAAGTAGCGTCTGTTATCGATGCTCGGAGTTTGACATCGCCGGCGTTGAAGGCGACGGAGGCTGCGGCGGCGGCGTTTTTGTCATTGTCGTATTTGCCCTTGACAGCGGCCTTCATTGTTAATGACGGAGCGGAGTGGGTGGTGAAAATGTGGAGGATTTTTTTTGGTTATTTTTTGGGGAATGAGTTGAAATGAAATGGATATATAGTGCCGCTTACCAACTGCGTCAGATTTTTCTCCTGTTGTTTGCTTTGCCGGCAAGTGGGTGTGTGGGTTTTGGGTCTAGGAGTTGGGTTTGGTGGTTTTAGTTACTGGCCCATTCAAATGGTCATAAAAAAGTATGACATTTTCTTGTCCCACCCTCTATACTTCTTACATAATTAAACACAAACAAGATCATGGATGAACCAAATAAATTTCTTCATTTCGTTCATCAATGCACACTTTGATTTTGTTATATATCTTGAGAAGAGTTGAATTTGACTGAATGGCATGATCAAATCTCACAAAGGTAGTGAGATTTCGACTATCTGTCCAATTCAACAAAACCAAAAAGTAGAATAAATGCCTAATGCTTATCATCAAAAGAATCCATTGAAAGGTATGTCTTCCGACATCATTGCAACCTCATCTTCATCTAAACGAGGTGATGAAAGACATATCGATGGAAGGATGATCATTGTAGGGGATGATCCCACATGAACAATCAACTTTATTGGAGGAAGCGATTGGGCAAAATCCCTAAAAGGTTGGACCTTCCTTTCTTGATCTAATATCTCTACCCAACGTAACAATGAATTATACGTCACAAGAGTGGACAAAAGATGACAAGTAGAAGACTACATTCTCTTCTTCATAACATGGGTCATCTTGGACCTATTATATAGCTTAAAGGCAGACATATCGAAACAATGACAAAATCAAACAAACGTATTTGTAGACATACTGAAACTAAGAGATGGCTACACCTCTAGAATGGACTGCATCAATCATACTCAAATGTCACGTTGTGCAACCCCAGACTAAAGACCCAATTCATAGCATTCCATAACCCCCAATGCTCACCTTAATGAACAACTAATTCCAGACGCACCTAACCTGATAGAATTGTAATAAAATCACCATCATAACCAAGATCCACGGATAGAGCAGCCATAACTAGTTATGTTCATTGATCAATGAAAACTTGCGTCAACATTGTATTTCAACGACCGCGTATCAGGCCTTTACCAATGTGCGTTGCTGCTGCTATTCTCCTTCCACTTTTGCTGAACGTTAACACATATTTGTTGCGCATTGAGTCCACGTAAATTTTTATCTTTTTTTAAAAAAAATCGATGGCCATTTAAAAACTTGAGGGAGTACCAAGTAATATTGTATCAATGGTGTCTATTTTGGTATTGGTGGTTAATGGTTTATTTCAGTAAGATTGGAGATTAGACATTAGACATATTTTAGCTACTGGACAAGGCATTGAATGGGAGAGGATTCAGTGTCTTTGTCTTCGGTGTCTTTAGTTCATTTTAGATGAGAGAGAAGGTTGGATAAATGATTAAAATAAATTAATTAGATGAGAGAGAATTAATGGTTTAGAGAGAGATAGGAACAAAAGCCATCAAAGGCACCGAAACCAAAGGCACCGAATCCTCTCCCGCATTGAATCTAGATGGTCAGCTTCAAGTTACAATGCTTTTAATGGCTTCATAGAAATTCCGTTTGTTATGAAACAATTTAGAATGTCAAATAGTATTGAATTGCAGTACAAAGAAACACAAACATAGAGCCTCTTCTACTTTCGCATAATTTACACTAATTTATAACAACTACTATGGGAAAGTATATAGTATCAACTATCAAGAACAAATGTTGTGAGAGAAAAAAAAAGACATATTAATAAAATTGAATCAAACTTTAAGCCTCAAATTGTTGACCTAAAAAATGAAGTAATGTTTTAAGCAACTAATGCATATCTTTAAGCCATGAATACCAATTGACTAAATATTGAAGTCAATCTCAGGTAGCTCATCACATTCAACAACAATCCTTCCATCAAAAACAATGCTGGTTTTCTCATATTATTATAGATCTTCTGATAACCAAGTTTCTTAAACACATTCCATTCCGTTAAAATACAAACACCATCCGCTTCTTTTATTGCTTTATAAGCATCCCATACCATACTCACGTTCTTCTCATTTGAAGGACCAGTTGGTTGCAAATGAATAGAATGATCCCAATCAAATTTGTCATCCACAAATCCCTTTGTATTTGAAACTAAGATGATCGAATACACTCAAATGCGTTTTATTGACGAGTAGCCCTTTACACACGTCAATAGCCGGCGTCTGCCTTGTATCACCGATATCTTTCTTGAATGCAAATCCCAAAACAACTATATTTTTGTCAGCAACCATGTTAAACATCGATGCAACCACACAGTTTAATTTCCTGCTTTAGATTAAACTTCATTCTCTAATATTTAGTTGCTCGTAAGCAACCATGATTTTTTTTTAGAGATAAAACATTCTTCTAAGATTGATAAATATATATAAATATATATATATATATATATATATATATATATAAATCATTATTTACACTTGAATATAAGACAAATGGATAACAAGCCGCACCGTCAAACTTTTTTGGATGGCAAAACCAATCCTCGTAAACGCAACATTTATGGACCTAGGAGACATGACGTTGCTATGCATGACCTTTTAAATTCTACACAGAAGGTCAACAACCTCTAGTGCTAGGAAACCGAAAGTGTCAAAAGCAAATGGTATAAAAGTATGTTGATTGTCAGAACACGTTTTTTTATGTTTGACCACTTTACTTGACGCAGCTTTTTAGGGATATATGTCCTATTGTAAAAGGCCCGACACCTAATCCCACAAAATTAAACTTCATTCTATCTATCTACTTGCTCTAAAGCAAAATAAAAATCCAAGGAAATATCACAAAATGCAAATCCTAAACCACCTTTGTCTTCCTTGTATTTATTTACTCACGTTAAAATTATAAAAAACTTGTTTAAAGGAAAAGAAAACGAGACTGACTGAAACGAGAATTATAACTCGTTCTCAAGAACGGTTCCTAACCTAGTAACCCTTGTTCCATATGTCACATTAAGTTAAAAAAAATCATAAAAAAATAACAATATAAACAGGTTAAATGATGTAAATAAATGTTTCTTAATTTCAAACAAGTGTTCGAATACTTTAACAAAATATAGGATAACTCTGAAACCGCTCGTAAATCACATGCATAGCAAACGGTAGTTAACTTCCCGCCTAGGGAACAATTTTAATTAGATATTTAGATTTTGGTTCCATGAATCCATAACTCTCATTTCCAAATACAACGCGCCAATGAAAAACTGATGAGTCATAATCACTTTTGCAAGATAGAGAAAGGTTACGAGTTATATGAGTTGTTTGGGTGCATGTCTCGCTAGATTTCAGTTAAGAGGAAAACGATATGCCGTTAATTCCGTTACCACAAACACGTCACACCCAATTTAACCTTCCCGCAAATAACGCCTTCAAAAATCAACGAAAACCAAAAAAATCATAATCATTTCACATTCATTCATCAAATTCAATGAGGAAACTGTGTCCAAATTTCGATAAAGTTGATGGATTAGAAACGGTTTTAGAAGTTCCAATTCCAGAAGATATGTGGACTGGAATTGGAAGCAGTGGTTCAAATCGATGGCAGAATCTTCATGCTTTGATGAAAGCACAAATTTCTAACGATAAATGTTCGCATCTTTCTGCTGCTTCTAATAATGAATTCATTGCTTTGCTTAAACTTGTTGGTTCTCCCTTGATTCCTCTTCAGGTTCAATGTGATCATACTTTGACTCGTCCTCTTCAAGATTCTAATATCGTAAGCATCGTTTCTTCATCGATTTCGTATTCAGTTATTGTTAATTATTTGCTACATGAATTAATTTAGTAATAAGATTTTGTTGTGGTTTTGATTCAATGATTTTATTTGCATGCATGTGTAAATCTCGTTTTCTTGCCGTTAGTTATTATTGTTACATTAAAGTTTTAAATTGGAATTGCTATAATATTAAGAAGATTTTTAATTTTTTTAATAGTATCACAAATATTTTATAGAGATTGATTTCTATGCAGTAAAATGTTTTTTCAGGTGCATCCAGTCAAATCATGAAATTGTCGTTCGGCATGCAATTGTGATATAATTGTTTTTACAGTGATGGTGTGTACAAATTAAATTTTTGCCCAAAATTGTAGTCAAGCAAGCAGCTGCAATGTAATATAACAAATTTAGTGTATGTTTGAATGAACAATGAGTTGGGGAAAACCGCGTTAGCACCGTGAATTTGTTGAAACTTTAAAGTGTATCTTTCGTCAAAATTGTGGTAGCTCACCGTAATTCTGCCTATATTACCACTGCACATCTAAACATTCAGTTAGTGGTCTCTGCAAATGACAATTGCAGCCGCGTCGATTAATTTGGCACTATATGGTTACAATATAAAGGTTTGCAGCGTGAGTAACACCGAAACCATGTCATAGGCACATAGGAACCATTGCATGCACATTAAATGACTATTCGTGTTTGAGTTCTTTTTAAATCAGATTCCGTCGGAGCTTGAATCCTCTATAGCCGGTCTGGTCTAATAACCATCATTGGATTTAATTCAATGACTGAGTAATTACTTGAGAGATTAATACTATTAGCCATTGATTCCAATTGTTGATATTAGACTGGATCAGCTATAGGAAGGTAGGGAATTTGAGTTCAATTTGGCAAGGTTAAAACTTGGATAGTCTAATGTTGCAATCCTGCTATTCTTACTAACAACTCTAATCTTTGATCTTATTTTGGTAATTCCATGTTCATATCATAATTGATTATTAGAATAATAGAATGTTAAACTGATTAATGAGTTGTTTCATAAAGTAATAGTATTACAGCTAATTGACATCATTTTTTTGTGGTTGTTACAATTGAATAGAATAAAAGTGAAAGTTACTTGAATGAAATAATGTGCAGGAAGCATCTAGTGCAAAGTATATAGTGCATCAATACATAGCCGCAACAGGAGGAGTGGGAGCACTGGATTCACTGAAGAGTATGTATGCAGTGGGGCAAGTGAGAATGTTTGGATCAGAGATGCGCGAAGGAGATGATAGCATTCAACCAATTGGGAGGGCTGAAGTGGGAGGTTTTGTATTGTGGCAAAAGAATCCAGATTTGTGGCACTTTGAATTGGTTGTCTCTGGTTTCAAGGTTAGTGCAGGGAGTGATGGGAAGATGGCATGGACACAGTCTTCTTCTAAACCTTGTCATGCTAATAAAGGTCCTCCAAGACCTCTTCGTCGCTTCTTTCAGGTACTAATAGACAACGACGTTACATATACGTTACATATTTGCTAATGTTTAATCTTTGCACAACCAAATGCCTATACCAGTTTTAATTTATTCCAATTGGAGTAATTAGTAATGACACTGTTAGCTTATAAGAGGTTATTATTTCCTTAATTGAATGAATAAATGTAAGTAATTGCTAGAAATTCTTTCCAAAAATAAAATAGTAATTGCTAGAAATAATTTGAAAAATGCAAAAGTTTTGGCAGTTACCAAGTTGAAAATTTGTGACTTGGTAAACAGTACTAACTACATTAGTTACTTTACATGTAAAAAGGTAGGGATGAATAGTAAAGAAAGTGTTTTCATGAAACCTATGAATGTAATCCTATCCTTAGTAAAACTAATCCAATGCATTGAGTAGCCATTATGTTTCATATGAGTTCTGGTACAACAGAAAATGATACCATATCAAATGAGTCAAAGTAACTTACATTCAGTTGTTCTATTGATTTTTTCTGTCTCACACTAATATTTAAAAACATGATGTTAGAATTCAATTGGTTTTGATCTTATATCAAAATAAAAATTGAAATTTAACTCAAGCTAAATGTGAGTATGTACATTTTGGATAATTTGATTTACCACCTCTGAATTTCGCATTGTGTTAATCAGTAATTAAGTCAACTAGTGTTTAACCAAAAGTTTGGACTTTGGATTTATCATTGAAGTCAAAAAGGGTATTGTTTAACCAAGATTTGTTGTTGATTTTATGCATTTTATTATCAGGGGCTGGATCCAAGGTGTACAGCCAACTTGTTTCTAGACGCAGTATGTGTAGGAGAGAAGACCATTAACAAAGAAGATTGTTTTCTACTCAAGATAGAGACTGCACATGACATCCTCCAAACACAAAACACACCACACACAGAAATTATTAGACACACGGTGTGGGGATACTTTAGCCAACGCACAGGGTTACTTGTCAAATTCGAGGATACCAAGTTGGTCAGAATGAAGCCAACCAAGGGAAACGATTCTATATTCTGGGAAACAAGCTTTGAATCAGTGATTGAGGATTATAGATACGTAGATGGTATTAAAATAGCGCATGGTGGAAAAACAGTGGCCATGTTATATAGATATGGTGTAGCACATAACCATAGGCGGAGAATTGAGGAGACATGGAGGATTGAAGAAATTGATTTTAACATTTGTGGCTTGTCAATGGATTGTTTTTTGCCTCCCTCTGATATCAAGAAGGAACATGAGGCTGTAGAGCAAATTGTGTAGTAGGAAAGAGATTGGATTTTCCTTACCTTTTTCGATCTTTTTTGTCAACCGCAAGACAAATTTTGTACATATGGTATAGAAACAAATCATAGCTGAATACGAAAAATATTTCTCTAGGCCTTCGGTTCGATGTTTAACACGGTTTTTTTTTTACAAGGCATTTTAGGACTTTGTTGTGGAATCGAAAAGAATGTTAAACTTCACAAACAGGGCAAAGCATGTTATGATTGATTGCCATTGTATTTAAGGAGTCTGAGTGAGAATTCTAACCAATTGTCGGTCAAGTGATAAGCATCTTAACATAATAGAAGGAAATACTGAGAACGCAACAAGATTTGAAAGCTATACGCATAATCATTTTTCTTCCATATGCATAGCATTATGAATATGAAAGGTATAGTTCAAAATAATTTTAGAAACGAGAGCTACTTTTTCCACCCCTGTGATTCGTAAAAACCGCTCCTGTTTGGATTTATCCTTTTGGACGCGAGAAAAATCAAATATATTCATTACTAGTATTAAACTATTCATTCATATCATTATCATTTTTTTTGAAGGAATCATTATCATTTTTTTTGAAGGAATCATTATCATTGTTATTCTTAAAATAAATATTATCATTATTATTATTTGAACGAGATTAATAATTTGATTTATAGTCAAGCCTTCGAAATGGACTTGTAAGCATAGAGCCTATCAAAGCATATATATTCATGTAAAGTAAATTCCTGGAAAGTGATAGACGAAACTGCTAGTAATTGAAGTTCCGTGGACAAGAAGTATAAAATTGGTCAAAAGCATAAAGTGAATATTTTGAATTAACAAACTTGTTGTCCAATTTAATTATCCAACAAGAAACTATGTTTATATAAAGTGTAATAGTTAACAAATGAGTTTCAAATGCATCAGTAATCAGAGTCGTCTAAATTGATAAAATTGAGCACAAAAGTTCTAAACTGGGCAGTGACCAGTGACCACTATCACAATAAGGAGTAAAATGGGTGAAAAGGACAACAAAAGTAGCTGGTTTTCATCAATACAAAGATTCTTTACATTGTTATTTTGTGGTGATGTGAAGACTACTACTAAGACAAGTACCAAAGAAACTGCAACTAGTGGACCTCAAGCCTCCATAGTTGCAGCATCAAAGCATTTCTCTTCAGCCCACAAAGTAAAGTTCCATTAGTGAACACAACAGCTCTTAGCAATTTGTCTTTGTAAAATATAGTAATGAGCATTGAGTAGCTTCAGTTCTGGTATAATAGAAAATCACATCCTTGTATCAAATGTGTCAGAATAATTTCATGACATCATTGACATGGTGTTAGTTTGTGCTATGTAATTTTTTTTGATACATTGTGCTATGTAATCTAGAATCCAATTATATTGCTTTTATTTCAAAATAATTTTAGATAATCTGGTTTATGACCTTCTCTGATCTTCACACTTGTTAACCAGTAATTGAGTCAACTAGTGTGCAGCCAGAAGTTTGAATTTATCATAGAAGTTATGAAGGGTTCATTTAATCAATATTTTGTTGATGATTTTGTGTATGTTACTATCAGGGCAGGGGCATCATGATCCAAGGTGTACAGCCAACTTGTTTCTAGACATTATAAGGCCGACCCAACATAGTTTTTGGTCTAAAGTGAACATTAAAATGAAAAATTGATAAGGCCGACCCAACATATTTTTTGGTCTAGAGTGAACATTAAAATTAAAAATTGATATTTGTTCAAAAAAAAAATATTGATTTTACAAAAATAAATAAAAATATATTTTCATGAGAATAAAAAAAAACATTGATTATCTTTAAGTATTTAAAAAAAAAATAATTAAATTGTATATTTTTTCTTGACAAAAAGAAAACGTGTATTTTTTTAAAAATAAAATGTATTGGAAGAAAAAACACTACTCTAATATGACCTAGAAAGAACAATACTCTAATTTATTTATTTTTTTACTTTAGTTTCACGATATCTATATTATTCAAATTTAAGGTTTCAATATTCATTTTATATATTTTTATCAAGGGAAAGTTATATTGTTTGTAATGCTTAATTCAATTGACAATGCTACTATGGTTAAGTCACACACCTTCACTTGAATTCAAACTTGAAACTTCGTAACTATGTGGGTGAGTTTTATATGATGTTTGTCACTTCGTCTAAAAAAAACAGGAATTTAAAAATAAAAAAAATGGTATTATCAATTTCAATATTCCTTTGACGAAGTTGCCAAACAAATCTTGGATTATGCGAGCACAATATCGTGAAGCTAAGTTCTGATGTTGGTAGAGCATATTGGGATACCACGAGATGTGTCTTGCACAACAAGTTCAACCATATTATTGGAGGAGGCAAGAAGACTACTATCAATAATAGTTTGGCCACCCTTAAAAATAAGATTGTTTTTGTCCTTCCATAAGTTCCAAACCATAACAGCAAAGAAAACATTCCATTTAGCGGTGGCAGCACCAACATCATTTGAGGAGAGGTTCTGGTGTAACCAATGCTCCTCTTTAATAAGGGGATCCCAAATTTCTCGAATGTGGTCACAATCTGGAAGAAAACGCATAAATGTTTCCTCTTGGTCACCACACCGAATACAAGTAGCATCATTAGTCATGTGACAGGTTTTACGCTCAACATTTGTGAGGAGGCGACTATGACAAATCCCGAGTGAGGTATTGATAGGCTGATTTAATAGAAAAGTTTCCATCACTAGTCATGGCCCAGCAGCACGGACGGTCCTCAAAACCATGCGAAGGGGGCTTTATACTAGCCATTTTTTAACAAATACTCTCTAGGCGAAGTTGATTTATCTTGTTCCAATTCAACTCGTTAGTACAGGAGAAAACAATGTATTCATCTTCACCATGAGGAATAGTGGAGGTAAAGACGTAAAGTGATCCTTGAGGGACCTGTTCCATTAACCTAAGCCCTGCCAAATCAAACTGTGGTACCAATGTATTCATCTACAGCATGTAGTAAACATTTGATTTGATGCAACAATACTAAATTTATTGCTCTGCTGCCAAGACATAGGAAAAGGAAAAAATACACAAAAGAACGTGCAAATACTCATAACCTGTCCTCCGATCCATCGATCCCTTTGTTATAAAACCAGAGCAGTTCTTTATAAATCAAAAGGCAATAAATAATAATGAAGGTTCTTTCTTAATAAGACAGGCCAACACACACCTATAGCTAACACTATCAATTCATATTTTTTCAAGTTTATTGAATAACTTATGTAACTAGTTTATCACATGCTAGCTAGCTAGGTTGACAAGGGAGTTATGCTCTGCAAATACTCATAACCCCATAAACATCTATCATAATTTAAAAGATAAGTTTGAGATTCGTTATGCGGGTTGCCTTGATCTTCATATGAAGTCAGCAGCTGTCCAACCTTTCCTCCAAAAACTCGATCGCCATCCTTCCAAAAACCACATCTACAACAAGTCCACTCAACCGGTCCAATGTTGTATTTTTTCGCCCTCCCGCTTTGATCCATAATCCAAATTTCTAACTGGATAGGACTAGGAAGATGATACTCCAAAACATAAGCAAGTGAACCCTTGATCTCGGCAATGTTTTCAATAGAATGTTCAACAGCAATACGCGGAGCTTTGAGTTTGTGAAACTGATTGTTGCGAAAGTCAAAACAAAGAATGTTTGAAATAGTAAAAAAATTGACCGTTGTAATCCAATAATAAACGTAGTTAACAACCGGTGTATAAGCAGGATTATAATGAACTGTGATCCGGTTAGGAGGAGGGTGATGGACAGGGGTCCATGACTGAGTGCTTAGATCATAAACTTCTGCTCACGAAGCAAAAAGCATCGGCTTCCCAACGAAAATGTCATGTTGAAGTCTAACAACTTTGAAGTTATTACTATCCTCAAAGGCACAAAAACCATACAAGGAATCATCATAATTAGTGTCAGAGAATGAGGGTGCAGGAGGGATATGGTGAACCTGTTTAACTGTTGGGTTCCATAGAATCAAGTGACCAAGATTTGTTGAATTCCAATAACAAAATAGGGAGAGGGAGGAGAAGCGGATGTGCTCCTCCTCCTCATTGCCAGTGTCGTCGCAGGAGAGAAGGGTGATGTAAGGAGGTTTGAATTCAATGGGTCTTGGAATGATCTTGAGACTATGGCCTTTATGGTTTTCAGAATTGTGCATTCTCCACCTGTTCACAAAATAGGGAGTTTTGAAAAGAATGTTCCAAGATTTTTCAACAGATTTGAAACGCATCAATGATTTTACTGGAAGATGAAGTAGTATCTCTATCTGTAAATCTGAGGTTAAACTCGACCAATTCATTCTCTCTGCACACAAATCCATCACAGATTGGATACTAGGTTACGAGCAAGAGGTAGAGAACCAAAGTTTTATTTGTTTTTTTGGTAACAAAAGGAGTCTAAATTCCCTCCATTTTACCCGGGTCCAATTATAAAAGAGATAAACACAAACAAACGGAAGATTAATGTAATTTTATAAAGATTTTTGACCCGTGCTCCGCACAGGTTTATTGTAAAGGGATTGACATACAAATAATAAAATGTAATATATAACTGGTAACAGTGAAAAAATAACACGTGATAATTCATAGTAGACAAAATAAAACACTTCATAAAATGTATGAAATCTGAAATATTATAAAAGAAAATTTGGTAATCCTATCGATAATTCGGTAAAAGAAATATGAAATTTTTAGTACATTCATGTAGTTTCATCACACATTGCAAAATACTTCCTCATATACGACGTTAGACGTTACATTGGTATCTTCACCATCTTCATCAGTGATCAATATCTTTAGTCCTTCTCTGGATGTAACTCTTGAAACAGCGACATACAACTGTGCGTGAGAAAATACAGGTGTTGGTAGATAAACACCAACATGTTTAAGCGACTGCCCTTGACTTTTGTTAATTGTCATTGCAAATGATTCAGTCAAAGGAAATTGTCTTCGTTGAAACTTAAAGGGAATCCTGACATCTGAAGACGATTGAGAGAAACACAATTTAGGGCTTGGTATATATAGCCAAGTTTATATGGAAATTAGGGTAGCCGAGTTTGCATGGAAATTAGGGTATTATGTTTGTAAACGTATTAAATAAGTGTAGAAAATATTGTAAAAAAAAAGGCAACACGATAGGAATGAAATTGGTGCGATGCATATTTTTAGTAAGTGTACAAAATATTTCCTTCAAAAAAAAATTTATAAAATAGAAGACATCATAGCCTGATCATTGATATGCTCATATTGAGTGCAGCATCATAATTTCTAGAACAAACGTGCATCATCAAAAAAAAAATTGTCAAAAAAAAAAGGTAAGAGGATAGGAATAAAATTGGAGCGATGCATTTTTTTAGATGGAATTTGTTACGTTAAAATGAAAGGGAAAATATATTAGGTTAAAATGTTGCAGACCTAACAAAATTAATAAATAAGGATAAGTGTAGAAAATACTGTAAAAAAAGGCAAGAGGATATGAATGAAATTGGTGCGATGCATTTTTCAAATTACTTTTAACCTAATAAAGCAAATGGGAGAGAAAATATTAGGTTAAGTTGCTGCTAACCTAACAAAATTAATAAATAGGGATAAGTGTAGAAAATATTGTCATAAAAAAAAAAGACAAGAGGATAGGAATGAAATTGGTGCGATGCATTTTTTTAGATGGAATTCATTAGGTTAAATTACTTCTAACCTAATAAAGCAAATGAGAGAGAAAATATTAGGTTAAATTGTTGCACACCTAACAAAATTAATAAAAAAAAATTAGATGGAATTTGTTAGGTTAAATTACTTCTAACCTAATAAAGCAAATGAGAGGGAAAATATTAGGTTTAATTGTTGCACACTAACAAAATTAATAAATAAGATAAGTGGATTTTACTAATAATTGTCGAATTTGTCCAAAAAAATACTAATAATCGTCGAATTATTTCTATCCATTCGACAATAAATGGACGGTGCGTAAATACAAAGTTTGAACTTTAAACTGTTTTTTTTCAAAGGAAAAATGGCAAAATTATCAACTAAACATAAAAATCCTTCAAGAAAAACTAAATATAAAAATTTATTTATACACGCAATTCTCACGTGCTCTAAATTATTATTTTTTCCCAAATTTTGGATTTTCAAATTCGGTCTCGATTTTCTCACACTTTAGAATTCGGACTAGTCATGTTTAGTTTATGATTTAAACATTTGATCTCTTTTCTTAAAGATGAGTTTTTTTTTGTTTGCAGTGGTCGGAGTTTGAACTCCAAACTCCAAACCTTGTATATATTATGCATTGTTCCTACTAACTGAGTTAAGCTCACGGAAATTTTTGAGAGGAGTTTAAACATTTACTAACTTTTGTCTTATCATTTTTAATACCTCTTAAAACCAAAAAACACACCAAATCACCTACAATCCTTTGTTTTTCATCAAACTCGCCTCTAATCCATCACATTTTTTAAGTTTTGAAGATTTAGGGCTTGTTTGTTACGAATTAAAATAAAAGTGATTTTCACTTAAAATAATTTAGAGATTATATTTTAGAGATTTTATGAATAATCGAAATCTATTTTGCGTTTGTTTACCACGATAAAAATCACTTTTTTAAACAAACAATTTAATTTGTTTGGATACAACTATATAAAAGAGATTTGTTGTTACAAAATTAGTTCAATCTTTTAAACCATGTTTTCTCTCTCTCCTCTATTTTTATTTTTTTTTGAGAAGCTGTTCTTAAGAGCTTCTCATTTGAAGCTGTTTTTAAATTCTGATTTTTTTAAAAAGCTATAACAAACAGATGCGAAACTCTTAAAAGTGATTATTTTTAAAAAAAATGATTTTTTTCTAAAAAACACTATAACAAACGGACACTTAATCAATAGTTTAGTACAACTCTGCCTATTATTAATTTATTAGTTACTCTTCATCACTTTCTTTTGGTAAATTTGATCTCATTCATCTATTATTTTTTTTGGAGAGAAGATCTCATGCATCTATTGTACGAACATATGATGGAAAGTGTCAATTTATAAAAGAGGAGAAAATGAAACACGTACTACACAAATTGGAGGAGATATTGCATCTTTCTCCGTTGTTTAGTGCGTCGTCTTTGAAAATATGTTAGCTTTGCTAAGAAAAATTGTTACAAAAGCAAAAGAACAGTGCCTCAAAACAAAACTTCAAAGAAAAACTAATTGTATGTGAACACCGCTTTGATAAAAAAAAAAAAAAGGTTTGAACATGTCTGATAAATAATTCAACTTTTTGTTTTATTTTCTCAAAAATTTCTTCAACATCCAGCAACCTGGAAAATTTGAAACACCAAAAATTTTTGGTTCATGCTTTTAAGTAAACTTACATGTATAATTTGAAATTTTGAGTGAGTTTTTTGCAAGAATGTTTAAAACATTATAAAAATTTATCAAAAAAAAAAGATTTTTTTTAACTAAACAATAATTAAATATGAATTTTTAAGCGCCGTAAACATAAAAATTCATATGAAAAAAAATCAAAATTTTGAATGATACACATAAGTTGACTTAAAATAGGGATTATAAGTGGTAATGAAGTTTTTTTTTAGGATTAAAAGCGAAAGATTATTTAGGGTTATTTGAATGAAAAGTTGGACTATGCACGAGGAAAACATATTCAACCTCCAAAAATAACATGGGATGAAAGTAAATATATTTGTGTTGGTCAAGTAGTTAATAAATTTCATCAAATGACAAGATGAATCAAGTTTAATTCTTAAATAGAATAAACCCATTTGGATTGACCTAATGGTAATTGGCTTGGGACCTGGGAGTGTGCTCCTGCTCGAGGTCTCAGGTTCGATTCTCTCTAATGCTAATTTGAGTGAGCTAATTTATCTTCTTCAAAAAAAAAACTTAAATAGAATAATTATTGATTAGACTTTCCTTACTTGGCATGCAAACTATGAATTAATAATAGCAAAAATCTCGGTCAAAAAAACCATATATATATATATATATAAGAGAATAAATAAACAATAATTGTGTCAAAAAATTAAAATAAACAACAATGATACGACAACGTTTTGTATAGGTTAGAACGACGCCCAAAGCTTATAAAACGGCAACGAAATTCCACAATAGAGCGCCGCTGCACCGAGCCCAATCCCAAACCCTAATTTCCTCTCACCCCTTATATATACTCTCTCGCTTCACCCACGATTTTCATCTTCTCATACCACACCCTTGTTATCAAATCTCATTCCTAATCCTACTGCATCATTCTCTTTACTTTAGATATATGCTTTACTCCAATTCGATTATCAATTGAATTTGTGCATCTGTTTACCCTCTTCATCTGTGTCAGTTTTTTACGACAGTGGAGATATAACTGATGCACAGATCCAAAACGGTAGACTTACCAGCTTATTGCACGAAAAAATTTCAAAAATCGCAATGGGTCAAATGGATCTGCCGAAATCCAAATCAAAAACCCTTTTTTCCTTCAAATTTTCGTTCAATTTTTTATTTTCAATGAGGAAAGTATATGCAAATGATGATTAATTTTAACGCTTATTGATATACTGAATAACAAGTGTAGACAAAAACCTCTGACTAACTGATGCTATATACATTTCCTCAATCTTTTAATGTTTTTTTGTTCTGTTTTTGTGTTTTAATGTTGTTGGTTTATACAAGGGTTGGTAAATGATGTTAAAAAATTGTCATTCTATAGACTGATGTTATTCTTTGATGAACAAAAACTCCGCTTATTATCTGATGCCTTCCCTATATTAAATTTATTAATTTGAAATTAATTTTGGTATTTTTTATCTGTATGTTTTTTATTAGTTTTATTAATTAATTGTTCATTTGTTTGATCAATGATGTTGAAAAGCAGACGGGCGGACTGAAATGATGCCATGTTGATTGTCTGCCACTTCCAACTTTGGAATGTCTGAGATTCAATTCAGTCATAAATTTTAATTCTATATGATTCATTCTGTGTTCTGTTTTGAAATGTTTAAGTGAAATTGTATTGATACTGCTATGATGATGTTGCATCAATTATGTCTGGACATATGAAGTTTTATTGTGATATAATTTGCTATTTTCTGAGCAGTATATTCTTACATTTAATCATTTTTTTTTAATGTTTTTCATTTTAACTGGCCAAATGATGAATCTTTCAAATCATTGAGAACTTGAACACTGATTTGAGTTCTGTGAATATTTTATTTGAATAGGAAGATCTGATGCCTTGTGTAAAAATTAGTGTTGACTCCTTTGTTTTTTCTTCAATTGTTGATGTCTTTCATTGAATTACTTTTTTTTTCTTATTTTTTTTACCAATATAGCCTGTGATGGAGACTATATATATGGTTCTGAAATGTAAGTTTTTCTTGCATTTGAAGAAAATTTTGAACTAGGACGGTCTGAGGCTAATTAAATTCATTTTCAACAACATTGTAATTTGTTTTTATGTTTTAGTGATTGTGTGGTTTATGTATCTGTATTGTAAATGTTTATGGCAATCTGTTTGAATCAAACTTTGTTGTGGATGATGAGAATAAATTTTTACAGTTATCCCTGTCTGATACTGCAGTGCAGATGCTGAAAATTTGTAATCTGACACTTGTAAGCTCAAATTTGATCAATTGATTGTTTATGGTATATTTTTATTTCTTGCGTCTTCAGCATAACAGAAGCCTTGCTGTATTGTTGTCCTAATGATGTGTCCGCCATCTTCACTGTGACTTTTGAATAGCATGTCTGTATGCTAGCTTAACGGTTCGTTGTGTAGAAAATTAGAAGATGCAAACATATCATAGGGCTGAACAATTGAATAAGTTGAGCAGCTAGCCATTAGAAAATTTGAAAATGCTTTCTTATAAACTTAACAAATGAGTTAACCTACTTTTACAACTAGCCAATTGGAGTATTTATTTTGGTGTTTTGTATTTTTGGTACAACTTTGATTGTTATTGTTAAGTCATCCTTAATTGTTAAACTGTAAAGATTAATGAAAAAATATAGTAGATGACAGGACAAATTCACATTAATAATAAAAACTAACACCACCATCTACATGGATTAATTGCCCTTATGGTTTGGATTAAACCAATGGTAGCTTGTCATCTTCTTTCAAGAGTTTTTTCCACAAAAAAGAGAGAACCAAATAGAAGCTGGTTTAAACAAACGAAGAGGAAGATGTGCAAGTCATTTGTAATATATGTCCGTTGGCGTTTTTTTAACCAAGATGCTCAAAAGTTCCCTTGTTCTCAATGAGAACTGTATAGTGGCCAATCTTGTATTTAGCTCGTACCAGTGTATAGTACTATATTTTGTTTCGCATCCGAGTAATCAATTGTTTGATGAGTAAATATGCAATTACCCCTCTGAAATTGTAAGTTTTGTCAATTACTCCTCTGAAATTGCACAACGTTAATCAATTTACTTCCTCTGTCAAATTTTTCTGTTATTGAACATGACGTTTTACAAATATCCCCTGAAGTTTTGCACTTATGTGCAAAATGCCTCCTGAACTTAATTTTTTTCTTCTTCTTACTTTGACTTAAAAGATAATAAAGGAAAACAATTTATATGTTTTTTATATGGATTAACAAAATTTTCAATGTAAGTGTATTTCAAATTTTTTATAGTTGAATTTAGATTAAAAAGTCTTCTAAGTACAACTTAGAAAGCAAAACACTGTAAAGATATTTAATATCATTGGGGCCTTTTTTCTAGATTAATGTAACACTAAAGGTAATTGCACTATTTTATATTAGAAAAAATAAATTGCACTCTGTATGAGAAAATATTTGGCTAGATTTTAAAATGAGACAAAAGCTTACTAGAAGAAACTAAGTGGGTGAGAGGCGTTCTAAACTGAGCTGAAGCAACTCTATGCAATGGTTGTTGGCTAGATTTTGAGTCCTCTAGAGCCATTTCTCTGCAAAGGAAACAAATAATATCAATTTTTCCGGTATCTTTAAAAAAAAAATCAATTTTACAAACTAGTAAACTACAAAGTGAAACTACAAAGTGACTTTGATTTCATTTGAGAGTGAGAACCGTTTAAAAATAATACATAACCCCCCTAAAAAAAACAAAACACATCTATTTATGAATATATATTTTTGAGGGAATTTATGAATATTTTCGAAATAACATTATTAAATATCGTAAAATTAGGTTGAATATTTAGAGTGAAATATATTTTTAATCCATATAAAAAAATATATAAATTGTTTGCCTTTAATATTTTTTAAGTCAAAGATAAGAAAAAAATATATAAATTTTCAAGTTCGGATGGCATTTTGCACATAAGTGCAAAACTTCAGCGGGGTATTTGCAAAACATCATATTCACTAACAGAAAAATTTGACGGAGGGGTTAACTGATTAACGTTGTGCAATTTCAGGGGGTAATTGAAATTTTATTAATTTCAGGGGGGTGATTGACGAAACTTACAATTTCAGGGGGATAATTGCCTATTTACTCATTGTTTGATGTATAGAGGTTGAGTCTTAGGTATCAATAATTGGTAGGACAATTCTTTTCCTAAGTTAAACTTAATAATTTACTACACTGTTGCTGTGTGGGATTTAAATGATTCACTTGTATCAACACTTGCTACAGTTGATGTAAGTGCTGATATTGGGACATTTTCATAAAGTTAGAGACATTTTCCTTCTTTTTATAGAAATTCCTAAAATATATTTTAACTTGTGAGTTGAATTCAAATTTTCATTAAACTTTGGGCTAAAAGAAACGTGTGACTTGCATACTAACAATTAGTGTGTGTAAAATGTACGAAGTGTTAGTATGTAACTCCCTCCGTTTCAAAATAATCACAATTCTTTCAACTGGATGGGTTAAAGACTTTCATTCCTAAAAAGCATTATTTTGGTGTGGAAATAACAATTTGGGGAAGAGTAAATTGTCAAATGGATTAGAATGTTGTAAATTTCAAAAGAATTTTGCTTTTGAATTTGAATTGGACATGAAATTTCGAATTTTATTTTCATTGAAACGATGTTATTTTGCCACTTCTAATAAGAAACATAGAAACAATATAATTCGGTGTTCTCTTTTGAAAAGGAATGTAAGTTGAATGAGTAATACAATAACTTGGGGTGGAAGAAAAAATCCGTGTCCGTGGGTATCTGCGGATAACATCTGTCGTGGGTACAAGAAGGGTAGTTAAACAGGTATTTGCGGAAAATGAGTTTAACTACTTGTTATTTTATGGACACATGCACAAATTTGATACTCGTGTCCGCGGGCATCTGTATCTATCAATAAATTAAGTAAATTACTAAAATATTCATGTATATATATATTAGAATTTGGTGTCTCAAAAAAACCTAGTTTGGTGCCTCAAAAAGACCCTAGTTTGGTGTCTCAAATTATGTTTATTTGGATTTTAATCTTTTCCAGCTTTTATTTGGATTTTGGATGGTTTTATCTTTTTGATTACTTTAAGAATTTGTTTGGTTATGTAAGAATTATATGCGTTATGGTATGATGAATTTTCTTGAGATTATGTTATGGTATGGATTATGAAGTTTGAATGGGATAGTTTGAGTATTTATTGAGGGTAAAGTCTTACTATACATAGAAATTTATTGGGTTGCGTTGCCCTCAAGGCACTAGCTAAGAAAGTTAAATATAATTTTTTTTTATTAAAGACAACAACTTTTTGACTTTTCTAAAGTGGAACATTCAACTTTTCTTCATTTTCCAATGCAAAGTTCCCATATTAATCTCTTTAACTAGTGCTCTGGGGTACTAGTTAACATTTTCCTAATTACTTCCACCGTTCCTTTTTAAGTGTCTTTTTTGAAAGAGATATGTTATTTGAACATTGAACAACCATTTCATTAGACAACTTGTGGAACAATTAAAATATAAAAAGAAATATAAATCTTGGCACAAAACCTATTACTCTGATGAAGCGACATCAAAACCTATTACTCTTGACTTGAAAGCAGTTAAAAAGATGGATACATTATGATCAACAGAAGTTTAATTTTCGGCTGATTGGAGAGTAGATATTAAGTAAACAATTGGAGCATCTGTTTTGTTTGGCATCTGTTACTTGTAATTTAGATAATATTTTAACAGTGATAAATTGGATACATGCTTTTAACGAAGGAGAAAATGAGAAGACTAATAATGTGATTTAGATAATATTTTTCTTTAATCGTAATAAAATTTTAGAAACTATTGGGCAATTTAAGAGCATTACTAATGATATCACCGACAAATTTTGGGATTTCACTTGGATAACATAACTTTTTGGTGACATTAGTGACATTAATGTATTTTAGATGAGATAGAAAGGTAGATAAATGATTAAAATAAATTATTTAGATAAGAGATAATAATTGATTAAAAGAGAGATAGAAACAACATCACCAATATCACTAAAATCACCAAATGCTATGTCGTCACGTCTCAACAATGAAAGCACTACAAGACTGCAACAACCAATATTTTAGAAAGACCCATATATGTTATATGGCCCACATATTAGGCTTGCACACCCAACATACATACCTCATAAAGTTCCACCTGATCTTACCTACAAAAGAGATTGTCATTTAGTTAATAAAAGAGGGGCAACTCGGTCAGTTCACATTCAAACATGGTTCTTATGAATTGAACATGTCCAACAGTTGGATATATTGACCATGATACTCAACACAAACAATCCCCTTTGTATCACCGTAGTTGTCTAGTTGAGAAGTAGAGCTCTAAAAAACGGATCGTGTTAATGGCCCATTAGCCCACATAATGGTCGGGCGGGGCTAGCCCATTGAGATTTGGGCTGACCCACTATCTATATTTCTATTTGATTTTTTTGTTAAAAAACACTAAAAAAATTTGAAAAAATTGTCAACTAATTTAAAATTTATTTAAATAAGTAAACTTAATAAAAATGAATGAACTTAGTTCAAAGTTTTAAAATTCTAAAGTTTATAAATTATGAATTTCATTCAATTGAAGAAATAAATCTAGAGATTAATTAATATATTCGATGTTAATTTAAAAATTATTTACACTTTTATGTCCATCCAATCATATTTTAGAAAAAAGATAGTTGTGACTAACTAATATATAAAAGATACATTAAAAAAATTGAATAAAGTTTTTTAAAAATAAAAATTATAATGGGTTGGGACAAGTTGGTCAATGACCCACGCTGATCAGTTCAGTTCTAAAATATGTGGCCTAATTACAAATTGACTGTCCCGTTTAGGTAGTCGGGCTGAATCGAGTTGGGCCGAACCAACCCATTTGGCACCTCTATTAAGAAGATCATGGAACATTATCATTACTCCTAAATAAAAGGAGTTATAAAGCTGCAATTGGTTAATGTGACTTGTGAATGATAATTAGAATTCATTTTGAATGAGTAAGGTGGTTTGTGAATTAATAATGAAACAAAGCACGTTATGGGTAAAGTGGTTTGTGACTCAATGATGAAACAAACCAAATTCATTGCGAAATACACCAAATTTTATACATTTAAATTACAGACCACAAAAATTGTCGATGTGTTCTAGATCACACAGACTGTTGGTGAACTCTCGACCACATCACGTTTCGATTCTGAAATCAAGACGTATAAAGTTATCCAAAAGACACACCCAATTTTTTTGGTAAAATACATGTAAAATCATCTAAGTGATCCTTTGGAGTGATCTTCTAAGGTACACAAGGTAACTAACAAACTGGTTTGAATTATACAACCAATACTCCTTAATTCAAACTAACGAAATTCACCACCCATATTTCTCTTCACAATTTTTGTGAACAGGTTATGCCAATTAATTTTATGTAGGAAAATACTGAACACTTAACTTGTTCTTGTTGACTTAATTTCTAAGAAAATGGAGCTAGTGATTTTGGAACCAAATATATAACAACATAGTGAGAATATGATTTACACGTGGATCTCATCCTCCATGCGGCTATTATCATAGTCTTGGATTTCAGATTTTACAATCCGAAACGCTACAGTACAAATTCATTGACGTGAACAAAAGGAAATCACTTAAAAATCAAATGAGGAAGGTCTTATATACACAATACCTTTGCATTCAGACGAAAATGATTTTCACGCCTCTTGATGTCGAGATTGCTACTCCAAATTATATTTCCGAGTTCACCCTATATAATCAAAGTTTTCAGACTATGCAATCCGAAAACTTCCACAACTTCCTTTTTTTTTTTTTTAAAATACAGTTTTTTCAGAATATATAATCCGAAACACGTAAATGATTTTTGAATTATATATTCCGGACATTGTTACACCCTACTATTGTCAATGATGCAAAGCATACATGATTGTCTTCAGGTTTTGAATGATTTCACATTTTATAATCGTAAACCATTTCGAAATTTAAAATCTGAAACAAGGTAAAATTGTAAAAGAAAAAGGCGTGAGAGAATGATATAGAGTGGAAAAAGTAATACTCAAAGAAAATACACATGACAGGGCCCACATAAACATGAAAAAAAACAACTAATTAATATTAAAAAATAACACGCAGTCACTTTCACACTCACGCGCCTCCACCGTTGCCCTAGCCTCACGCCGCCGCGTTGTGAGTCTTTCCGGCCACCTCACTACAAGCTTGCCTCTCCAGTATCTCAGTAAGCCTGCTCTGTTCACATCTCTGCTTTTTCTCATTATCTAATCATGTTCTGTTCTGTTCAGTTCACACCTTACTAATTTTTGAGTTAGATTATCTTTTTGTGTTGTTCAATAATCAATCAATCGTGTTTTCTTGTTTTTTTATAAATTTTTTCAGTATGTTGTTGCTGCTATTAGAAAATTCTTTGTGCCAATGCTTGCTTCCGTTTGTTAGGGTATGTTTGGATGGAGGGATTAGGAGGAAAAGAGACGACTTACTTTTTTTTAAAGAAATTGTGATTGAATTATTATTCTAATATTTTTTTTTTAGCTTTAAATATGATTTTAGCCTATAATGTTAGCTTATTGGGTCACATGGGAGATTATATTGGACACATATGATGTTAGAGATAAACAATCATTCTTCAATTTGCAGGGACTAAAATCTTATGGAGACTAAAACCAAAACACACTATATTCGACAGGGACTAAAATCATATTTAAACTTTTTCTAAAATATCAAAACATAGACTTAGTCCTCCAAAACTCCCCCTAATCAGACCCTTGATGTTGTTAGATAGATATCTTGTGTTTGGTTAGATTTTCCTGTTTGCTAGTGTTTGTGTCGTGTTAGATTTTTCTGTTGCTGCTGTTTGTTTCCTTTGATTTAATTTTGTTACTGCTATTTTTTTCTTGTTGGTACCATTTTCACTCTTAGAAGTTAGAAATTGAGTCGTCTTATTCCAATATGAATGCACGTCAGAATGAAAAGACCCTGTAGGGTATAAACTCGCATTTTGTGATAAAATGCTATGATATTTTGCGATTTATAGATTTATTTTAGTTAAATCCGACTAAAAAGTACGAGTATGGGTACTTAGGTACACAGAGGGTACATGCACGGGTATTAAGATTGCTATCCACGCGTGTACGAGTCCTGATAGAGTATTTTTCCAAACTGCGGGTACAGAGGCGGGTACTATAGTACCTACCTACCCATTGTCTTCCCTAGTTATAATCCCAAGCCCAACCCCTTGTTTTTGAAGTGACTCATCATTCACTAAAACAATAAAACTCTGCAGCTTTATCAAAACGAAAAAGCTTTCCCGCTGCCAAGAAACACAAGTTTGAGTCGTACACACATATCTGACCTTGTGTAAGAAACACAAGTTGGAGCAGCTCAATCTTTTTCTGTATACAATTGTGTTTAACTAAGGGCAATATTTTTACAGATTCTATCATGGATCAAGAGTTTCTAACTGCTCCTGTGAATTCTGCTGTTGACAAGTTTCAACTTATTCCTGAGTTCCTCAAGGTAACTAACTCGTTCGTTAGCATTCTTGTTTGTGTCATGACGATTTCAGAGATAATAGTGATACCAATGAATGAATAGTTTTCACTGACTGATGATTCTCACTGAATTCAATTTTTTAGGTTAGAGGATTGGTAAAGCAACATTTGGATTCTTTTAACTATTTTGTAAATACCGGTATCAAGAAAATTGTTTGTGCAAATGATCGTGTCGAAGCTACTAGGCACCCATATATTTATCTGAGGTATGGATTATGTCCTATGCTACTTTTTGTTCTGACTGTGCTGTGTTTGTTTGATTGTTCGTAAAGTTACTTCTTAGAATGAGAAATTTAAATTCACATATTTGGTACAAGTTTTCAGAAATTATTATTATTGATTTCCAAGAAAATTATATTCCAATGCTGTTAGCCTATTTTCATTAGGATGGTAGTAGGAGTGGATGATAAAAATTAACTTCCACTCCCATCAGTGTCTCATCTTTTGAATTTTGAAGAATATTCCTATATCGATGTTAAATGTTAATGAAACATTTTTCTGGGAGTAACATTCTTATACATAGTATTCCCAAGAATATCATGCATAGGAGTATATATATTGAAATTAACACCTCCAAACGTATTCTACACTGGGTTTGGGAATGGAGAAATGGGGTCTAGCGCTTAGCTTATGACTAGCTCCTCTTATTTTCTTAATTTAATTTTGATAAATCATGATAATTAATTTGAATTGAAGATGACTTTTTCAATTGTTCTTTATTCCTGAGAGACTGATGTACAACATGACCTATTCTGCAGGTTTTTCAATGTCAAAATTGGTAAACCATCAATAATGAAGGATGGTAATTCTGATCTCATTAGCCCACAGACATGCCGACTATCTGATCGAACGTAGGAATCGTTTCCCTTAGAATCATGATCTAATGTTTTTAATTGGACACTGCTGGGCCATTGATAGAATTCTAATATTGCTCAAAAGTATTCTCTTAATTTGCTTGTGAAGTTCTATGATGTTTCAATTTCTTTTAGTTTACTTATACTACTAATTGGAAGTTGTAGTCAGACCAAATGTTACTCGTTTTTGTTGTTCCTAACATGTGATTTATGCTTCAATTTGTCCAATAAAAAGGTACGCGGCTCCGATAACTGTTGATATTGAATACACTCTGGGAGGTCCTGATAACCTAAGAAAAGAAACAAGGGTAATCAACCATTATTATTATTATCATCTGAATTCGACAAATATATATATCTTATTAACTGGTAACATTTTTTCCCCGCAGCCCGAAGTTAATATCGGAAGTATGCCTATCATGTTGCGGAGCTGTTGTTGTGTTTTGAATAATAGAGATGAAGATGAGCTTGCAAAACTTGGTTCGTTTTATTCATTTAACCGTTTTATTAATCTGTTGCATTTCTCATTCTTTTAAATAAAATCTAACCTTTAGTTTTTCTTTGATTAGGCGAGTGTCCCCTCGATCCTGGAGGATATTTTATAATCAAAGGGAATGAGAAGGTGATATTGTGATTCCAAATACTTCTTGATGTTAGAGACGCTACATGTTATTTAATCTGCTCGGGACCCATTGACATGGGCATGAATAACAAATTAATTTGAGTTATTTGTTGGATGGTTAGAGAAATAGTCTTAGAAATAATTGATGAATATCATTACAAAGATCAGAATGTGTATCAAATTGATACACATTTTTGGTTGACTTGTTGAACTTGTGAGATCAAATGTTTTACTAAAGAATCCTTGATGATATCTTTTGTTGTTTTCTTCTTCTTTTTTCTGTACAAATTTTGTTTTGTTTTCTTATCTCATCTAAATATGGCTCTTTTTATCTTTCTTCTTTATAGTTTTCAATGATTTTATTTACAAAAAAACTCCACTACTCTGTTTCAGGTAATTTTAATACAAGAACAACTTTCGAACAATAGAATAATTCTAGACACTGACAAGAAAAAAAAGTAAGTAATTCTTTCTGATATGATGAAGGCTTCTTCTTCTTCTTTTTACTATGCATATACATATTGACATGTTGACATTTATGATTTTTGTCCTCCTTGCTTCCCATTTTATCATACCTGGTAAGCAAGTAGGAGTGTTTTGGATGTTTTTTCCTCTCACATTAGATATTGTTGTGTTCTCAGAATAATAATTATAAGATTCTCTAATAATTTCTCTTTTCTCTATCTAAAAAGGCTGTTGAGTGAATTATTGTTAGCTTTGTATGTGGTTGCGCATTTATCCCTCTATGTTAGATAATTAGATTACCAATGTCCTATTTCATATTATTTAAATTATATTTTGGTTCCTATTTTGGCTTTCAGCATTACTGCATCTGTTACAAGCAGTACAGAGAAAATAAAAACAAAAACTACCATTTTGATGGAAAAGGAGAAGATGTGGTTAGAATTTAATCAATTTCCAAAAAAGGTTTTCACTTGGCCTTTCTTTCATTCTGTCTTATTCACTTTTAGTCATTTGATTGTATTATAATTAGGTTTTGGAGATTTTTATTTCTTCTTTTTATATCCAATAGGTTCCTCTTACGGTTGTAATGAAAGCTATGGGAATGGAGATCGACCAAGAAGTTGTACAGTTGATTGGAAGAGATCCTCGTTACAGTTTTCTACTTATGCCATCCATTGAGGTAATTGACATACAACTTTGGATATGAATGTGTTCGGATAAACTAGTTATTACTGTCTCATTCACTCTGCTATTTTGGGGAGCTTAAGCTAAACGATTATTATTAAGCTGCGACAATTATTGTAATAAGTTAAAACAACTTATGTATTAGATGTTTTCTTGACAAGATGGATACCTTATAGATTAGCTCTTCCAAATACCTCCTCTGTCAAATTTAAAAATTCTTTTGCACATATTAAATTATAGAGTATGGTAGAAGCTAGTGGCTTGTATAATAATTACATACTTATCTGCTCTTTCTTAGCTTAACAAAGCATATTGTACTATTATTATTTTTATTATTTATGCTATCTCTGATCTGTTAAATATGTTTTGCCCTCTAATCAGGAATGTATAAACTGTCGTGTATTTACACAAGCCCAAGCATTGGAGTACCTTGATTCAAAAGTGAGTTGTCTTTCTTATAAAGGATTTCTCTCCGATTTCTTTTTTCACACTGTTGGAAATTCCGCCTTCATTGCGGTCTGCCCCTAGTCGCCTAATTGCGGCATTTGGGTTGCCCTCATTGCAGCCTCCAACACCTTCATTTTGTTGGGTTTGAAGGGGTGGATTTAGTCCCACATTACTTAGAGATATGGCCTGAGTAGTGTTTATAAAATCTGAGACACAATTTATCCAATTACAAAATTTGTCTGTCAATGCTGCTCTTTCCTATGTAAATCCTCCTAATGCTTTTTAACCAACTAAATGGTCTAACTAGCTAATTGACTAGTTGTTTTCCTTATTCTGTCCTAATGATACATCCTAACAAATATCAATTTGAAAGAATTTTGCGGCATGTTTGCTTGATCAACATTGTAGAGGGGTGATTTACATACACGTAGTTAACATTTATTTTGGTTTCTAATTTATTGCTAATGGCACGTGTGCACATCAGGCAAAAGGTCCCCGGTTTTCTAACATGGCAGCTGAAAAGGTTTCAAATCTCTCTCTCTCTCTCTCTCTCTCTCTCTCTCTCTCTCTCTCTCTCTCTCTGTGTGTGTGTGTGTGTGTGTGTGTGTGTGTGTGTGTGTCTGTCTGTGTGTCTGTCTGTCTTTGTTTTTTCTTCAACAACTTTCTGACTTTTTGTTATTTTAACCTTTTATGTAGGAAGGAAGAGCTTTTAATATCCTAAAAAATGAATTTCTTGCAAATGTACCAGTAAGTTTTCTTCGAATCATAAGTATATTTTTAGTATTGAGGGTTTATCTTTTTTTTGACAGTTTCATCATTGCACAACTTGATTTCATTCTATTGCAATACATTTAATTTTCCTTTAGCCGTGTTAAGTTTGGTTTGATTAACTGCTTCATCTGTTGTCGTTAGATGCACGGAGATAATTTTCGGCCGAAATGTATATATCTGGCTGTTATGATGAGACGCATAATGGATGCAATTCTAAATAAGGATGCAATGGATGACAAGGTAATATCTTTAACATGTATGTGATCTTAGGTTACCAGAAAAAGGGACTAAGGTCGTGAATGAAAATAGTAATAGTTAAACTTGTGTAATGAAAGTATCTTGTGAATGCCACTTTACTCAATAGCCATAATTTTTGGTTATGGAGCATCACTGTCCCTATTTGTAGACAATCCTATCAAAATGACAATCCTAAGTTGTTATACTTTCCACAATATAATTCGGTTTTAGAGTTTGATTTTCAACTTGAAGTGCTTATCATGCTCAAAGCAGTCCTAGGAATTAAAGAATACAGCGAAACTGATTTGCTGATGTGTGATAACATAAATTAGCAACTGAGGCAACCTTTATTTTTCATCCAAATTAGTGCTTTTATTGTGAAAGATCATTTGTATGATTGATACAGTTTTGAGTTAAAGCCATATAACATGTACTCTGTGTGTGTAAAATGTTGTGTATACTTGTGTGGGCATTGAGCGATTGTTACTATCAGATAACTGCCTGTTTCAACTCACAGGATTATGTAGGGAACAAGCGATTGGAGTTATCTGGCCAGTTAATATCTCTTCTTTTTGAGGTAATATTTTATTTAATTTAGCATACACCTAACTTCTGCAAGTATATTTTGCACGTTTTTCATTGCATAAGTTATTCTTCTTTCTCTTACAGGATCTTTTTAAGACAATGACAGATAAAATTAAGAAAATGGCAGACGATTGGTTGGATAAGAAGCCGAACAAGGCTAAGTTTGACATCTCTAGTGTAAGCTCTCTTTAATTTTTTAATCAAACATCATATGAATGAAATCAAAGCATTCTTAAATCAAATACAATCTTGGTGAACCTGTCCAGATGTCTCCGGCTGGTCCCTCTTTAAGAGTTCCTTTTTTTTAATTCTCTATCCATGATATTTAATTGGACTTGTCTGTCCAAGATGATTCCCCTTAGTTTATTTATTTATTCTTATTATGCACGGAATTTTCCTCCTGTCTCTGTTTAAAGTTGCTCATAAAAACCACAAATTGCTGAAAATCTTGCTTCGTATCTTTGATTATCGCCGATTACAACGTGCATCAAGTGCAAATATACCGTTGTTGGATACAAGTAACATGCGCCTCAGCACAGATGAAGTTGTCCAAAACATAAAGAATGCAGTTTACTAGCAAGTTTTTGATCTTGATAGAGTGGTGCATTTTTGGGAGCTCCAAAGTTTAGACGGAACTGGAAATTTATTTATTCTCATATTCATCAATGTAAAATCTTTTAAATGTGGCTTGTTTGTACACATGAACGGCATGCTTAACTGGTTTCATCATCTTATGTATTCATTTTTGGTGCTGTTGGTTTATTAATCCAACCTGATCTCAGTATCTATGGATTTCAATTTACATAGTTTCTTTGGGTGTGTTCATAGCTTCTTAATGGAGCATGTATCAATGATATCTCTCTTGGTCTGGAAAGGACTCTATCGACGGGTAATTTTGACATTAAAAGGTTCAGGATGCACAAGCCTGGAGTGACACAGGTTGTGTATTGTTTCCTTTTCTAATATCTCCGTTCTTTCTTCCAATATTTCTTCTAACGGATGTTTTTTACAGGTGGTACAGAGGTTATCATTTATAAGTGCTTTGGGCCAAATGACAAGAGTCAAACCACAGTTTGAGAAGTCCAGGAAAGTAAGCGGTCCTAGAGCTTTGCAGCCTAGCCAGGTAAGCTGCAATCTAACTGGGAACCTTCTTGATACCTCTCTCTTAATTTGCATTGGTATTTTGGATAGAATATGATGACATTGTTTGATCCTTGTAGTTGACCCTAAATGCATTATTGTTGCTGTTGTTGTACTCTTATGCTGCCTAGGACTTATTCTAAATTTAAATAAAAGTATTTATTTATGAACTTAGACCTTCGTTTCTAAATTCTTTGATATAGTGGGGTATGCTTTGTCCCTGTGATACTCCTGAAGGTGAAGATTGCGGATTAGTAAAGAATTTGGCTTTGATGACTCATGTCACTACTGATGAAGAGGAGGCCCCCCTGATTTTCCTGGTATGTTTCATGAGTTTGATGTCACTGGATGCTGAAATATTGTCATTTATTGTTTATTAGTATGACTAGCTGTGCTTTGCTACTATAGCTTGTAATGACTTGTTTGTGTAATTCTAGATATTAATTATTCGAACACCAAAAATACAAATTTGAAATAAGGATATTACTGTGTAAGGAAAAGTCTCTGTTTAGTATGATGACCGTTTTGTGAAAAATTTATTGGTGTTCTATCCAGACAGTGGTATTTATGAACTCTTCACTCTTTTCATTGAGACTAAATTTCAATTTATTAATTACAACCGTGCAGTGTTGTCAATAGCAAGCTATAGCACCCTGGCCACTGTAGGACATGTAGTAGCAGTATAGTTTAGTGGTTTAGTGTAGGGGTTATGACAGCTGCTAAAGTGCCACACCTCATAATGATATCAATGTTTCAAAAGTTCCAAAAAATCCTTATAATAAACGGAAGAGCTTTTTGTTTGGGTTATTTTAGGAACTTTGCAATTTTAAAGCACTGTAACAATGTTTGGGCAAACACTTCTCCTATCTTACTCTATTTTTGATTTGTAAAAGGATAAGTATTGGACAAAACAATGCAGGACAAACTTTTAAGTTACCGGACAACTTTTTATCCGAACCATAGACAGCACAAACAAAATATACCCTTTATTGATGTTTATGAGAGTAAATATTAATAAAGGAGAGGGAGGTGAAAGAAAGGGTATATAGAGAGGGAGAGCGATAGGAAAGAGAGAGAAGAGAGAGAGAAGAGATGAGTGTGAGCTGATGATACACAGTCAATGACTGGTCCGAGTTATAATGATTGTATGTAAGTATGACAGTCACTGAGCTGGCTTTATTAAAACTTAAAAGGAATATTTTTGGAGATGTAGAGCCTGCAACTTGGAGATAAAATTTATAGCCTTTGTGAGAAGTAGTGTTTGTTTGATTTGTAAAAGAATAAGTACCAGACAGAAAAATAGTGGGCAAACCTTTAAGTTACTGGATAACTTTTTATTGTGCTTCATTTCAATGTTTATTATTCAAAATTGATGTAAGATAAATCATGATTCCATATACCTTGTTGTTTACTTTAGGTATTTTACATTTTTCTGCGTCATTTTATTTCTTTTACAGTGCTATATTTTGGGTGTTGAAAACACGGAACATCTCTCTGGAGAAGAGCTTCACACACCTGATTCCTTTCTTGTCATTTTTAATGGTTCTATCATTGGCAAGCATAGGAGACCACAGGTATGGGTCTTCCTTTTATCATATTTCTTTCTTTATTTATATCTTATTCAAATATGCATTTATAATTATATCTCATTCATTGTAAACCTTAACATTTTATTGTTCAAAAAGCGTTTTGCTACTGCAATGAGGAAGTTGCGGAGAGCTTGTCTAATTGGCGAGTTTGTGAGTGTCTATGTCAATGAAAAGCAGGTGAGCTATTTTGCAGTTGATTCGTTTTCCCTTTTTTTTCTTACTGTTTCACACTTCATACCATTTTCCTGTTTTCTAGTTCAATCATTTTTTTTGGTTGGTGAATTCTCTTATTTGGCGTTTGTTTCATATTTAAAAATATGGTAGTGGTAATAGTGTTTGTGTTTGTAACTATTGTTGTCATATATAAATTGTCTAAATTTAAGTTTTGCATTAATTCAGAGTGAATGCCAAGAATATACAATTTCACTCTAGTTTTATTGCGAGAGTGAAACTTTGAGTATTATTGAATGAGTTCAAGTGTACAAGCAGGAATGCCAAGAATGAGTTCAAGTGTACTTTGAGTTTTATGCCAAGAATACACACACACACACACACACACACACACACACACACACACAGAGCAATTCTATTAAATGCAAAATCAATAACTAAGAATACACCAATGCTGATTATTACTTTACATATGCGATTCTACCCTATATTTACAACAATTGCTTTCGATTGTTAGGAGCAATCTGTTAGCTGAATATCTATACTTATTGTGCGTCTTTCAACTGTTGTAATGTTAAAAGGGTGTGAGTTCAAACCATTATTAATGGACAAAAACATGTTTTCAGTGTTGTGTTTACTTGGCTTCTGATGGTGGTAGAGTTTGTCGTCCTCTTGTCATTGCTGACAAGGGAATATTAAGAGTCAAAGCTCATCATATGAAAGAGTTAAAGGTAATCATTTCATATGCTTTTATCTTGAAAATAAAAATGAATGTTGTCTATGCAAATATTAACTCAAATGTGCTTTCAGGATGGTGTGTGCACATTTAAAGACTTTTTACGTAAAGGCTTGGTTGAGTATCTTGATGTCAATGAGGAAAACAATGCTTCGGTGTGTTTTGATCTAATTACATACAGTTTTTTTTGTCTTTGAAATCTTATTCCTGACAACCAATCAGCTGCCTATTTTTTTTTTCTATAGATTGCTTTATATGAAGGAGATGCGACATTAGAAACTACACATATTGAGATCGAGCCTTTTACTATCTTAGGAGTTTGTGCGGGGCTAATTCCATACCCTCATCATAACCAATCTCCCAGAAACACTTATCAGGTTCTCCTTCCTTCCCCTTGCCCCCCATTGGGTTTAACACAGTAACTTAGATATTGCACTTGTATTAATACATGGTGTTCGTTTCCGCACCTGAAATAACTTTTGTTTTGTTCAATGTAGTGTGCAATGGGAAAGCAAGCTATGGGGAATATAGCATATAACCAGGCAAGTAAATAGTTTGTTGTTTATGTAGTTTAAACACTATTGTTGAATTATCTTCAAACTTGATGAAAATATTTTCCCAATATTTCTTTTGCAATGAGTATATGTTTAATAGCTTTATTCTCTAGTGTATATGGAATTAGATACAAACATATAAGTTCACGCCTGAGAATAATGTTTTGAAATATACCTGAATCACATGGTCTCTTTTCAAAACGATATGCAACATGAATTTCAACTGAGTTGCTTTAATTCTGAAGTGGGAATTCTCACTTTATTGCCCGAAATCTTAAGATATTAAATTTAGGGTTAAATAAGTTTTTCGTCCTTATAAATATAGCGAATTTTGATTTTAGTCCCTAAAAAATTAAACTGAATGTTTTCATCCTCACAAAAAAAATTATTTTGTTTTTCGTCCTTAATGGCCATTTTATGTTCATATAAATGGCAAAATTATAACTCTTTTATGTTCAAATTGTATCCATGTTATGTCCGTTTATTATATTCGACATTTATATATTCATATT
>Ga0228711_1001299_pt1 | contig 36159 bp, 9 predicted proteins | sample MedpolnodulmetaG_2_FD_177996 | JGI IMG/M metagenome (GOLD analysis project Ga0228711, IMG submission 177996) | Root nodule microbial communities from Medicago polymorpha collected in Santa Monica, California, United States - brown nodules | ecosystem: Host-associated > Plants > Roots > Nodule... | reverse complement strand
GAACCCATATAACCAAGAATTGGACTTTGATAGATTTTTCCTTGGTTTGAAGATAGTTTAAACTCTATGCATGAGTGTGGAAAACAATATGCCATTGAAATGTTATAGCAAAAAAAGATGCAGTAAAATAGAAGATCAGCTAATATTAATAACTATAAAACTCGCAAAAAAAAATGCATGAGTCTAGGACATCTATCTATTCTCACTGCTAAAATAATTACAACATTTGAATCTGAATGAATCCAAGACATTCTTGGCAAATGCTTCATTCAGGTGCTTAAACTTGTCTACTCAAACCATCAACAATGTCTCAATCCACAAACATAAGAAATCATGGCATTGCAAATAACTATGATCAAAACAATAAACCAGCAAAACTGGACCAAAAAAACAGTAAAACTGAACCAAAAGGGTGGTAAAAACTGAACAAGAAAACTAGCAAATCAGAGCCAAAATACCAGTTAAAACTGAACCAAAAAATAGAGCTTATATAGAACCAGTTAAAACTGAAATATAGAGCTTATGGAGGATAAGTGAACAGCATATCTGAAGCAAAAAACACAGACATCTAAAACCTGTTAAGAGTAAATATAAAGCACTCATACAATGCAAATAATATTCATCAATCTCATTATCATTTAACGAAAAACATAGAAGCTATTTTCAAACTCCATCAATATCATTAATATTTCAAGCAAAAAATAAAAAATAAACAATCATAACTAAGGTCAAGGAAAACAAAAGAAATAAATTGTTTTTTATTTAGGCATTTTATCAAACACATCAAATGCAATGTTATCAAAACTGAATTAATAGACAAAAGATGAGTGTTTGAGCTTACCCTTGAGTACCAAACACTGCAACTATTAGGCCATTTGCCTGTGTTCCTTTTCCTGCGTGTTTAAGAATGAAAGAGTGACAAATGAGCCACTTATATAAAGAGGTTTGTATGAACAGAGAGTAACTACATAGTTAATGAAACTATGAGGTTGATGAACAGCTTTCTACAAGTTGTGAAGAATTATGATAAAATGGAATTGATTAGAGTTTAATGAAGTTGTGAGGTAGGTGATTTGTTTGGTCTCTTAATCATATTTGCATTCAAATTTTGAAAGGAGTTATGAATTCTGATTAGATGGAAAGTTATGAGGGAGGTGAAAAGCAGTACAAATCAAGGGCAAAAAAGAGATTTTGATGGAAGGCAAACCTGCAGTTGAAGAATCGATTTTCAGAAGTTAGGAATAGCAGCTTCACCTAGAATTGATTTTGAGCAGGGAACCGTACGACATCGTCATCACGTTGGGAGAGAACCAAACAACCCAAAATTGCTTTAAGTAAACTGGAAGTGCTTTTTAGCTTTTTAACCGTGCAACCAAACACCCACTTAGTGTGTGTTTGGTTCAGCTTTGGATAGAATTGATTCTGACAGAATTGATTATGATAGAATTGATTATGACAGAATTGATTTTGAGAGAATTGATTTATGTTTGGATACAATAATGCAGAATTGATTAAACAAATTGAATGTTGTTTGGATAATTTTTATCAAAATTGATTTTGAATGTATAATTACTAAAATAGACATAGCTAAATTCAAGTAAATGTGCATAGTTGAATGTAAATGTAGATCAGTACTAAATGTAGATATATTATTTAATTTAAATAAATAAATTTTCAATATATTAATTTAAAACATAATAAATACGATCATTAAACTAATTTTTTTACAAAATATTTTTTCATATATTATATATATTTTTTATAAAATATATTTAAGTTAAATAATACTAGAATTAGTTGCAAAAAATGATAAAGTATAGCGTAAAAGAAAGCTAAAAGAAAAATACAATAAATCTGAATGGGGACACCGTAAAGGAAAATCCAAAACTTGGTAACTCATGACCATAAACATTTTTCGGGGGGCTAATTTGGTTCATCAAATTAATTACAAAGCAAAAAGAAGGAGAATTGGTAAAGGGCAATAAAGGAAAATAATAGGTTGTAATAATCAAAATATTAAATTTAATGTAGAATTGATTCTAGGAATGGCAAAAGCTAGGAACTGTAGCTTTAAGGATAATTGTTTTTGGAGGATAGAAACAATTCTTAAAAGCCAAACCAAACACCGTTGAAAACTCAATTTTTCATTTTTGAGGATTGTAGAAGCACTTCTTGATGTTGAAAAGCCAAAACAAACAGGCTCTTAATGAATGTTTACTGTTCTGTCACATCACCTTACATTTTTTAATTGTATTTTAGAGTTGATTATACGACACTCATATCCCTCTTAATATAAGAAAAGAGTATGTTGTGGAAAACACACAAATAACCTTTCTTAAAAAATTGACAACTCACTAAAACAAGGGTAATTTGTGTCTAAAATTTACTTTTCATGACTAAATGATGTCATCCAACTACACTAACCATTTAGTTGACCGAAAACAACAACTTTACACTCTAAAATCTCATATTGGTTCAATACCAAATACAATTGAACATTATATGACATTTTATTACAAATCCCAATGTCAGATCTACATTGTCACTTCAAATTCAATTTTTCTTTTCCCTCTTTTCACTTATTTCAAATCTTATAATCCTATAAGATACTCTCTCTACAAAATACTCTCTTCCACTAGAAAATTATTTGTTTAGGGAAGTATAAAGTTTGTCACCACTACATAATACTCTCTTCCACTATATTTGTCACTAATACACGTAAAATCATGTATAAAATTGAATTTAAGAATTTCTTACATTGATATTCAACATTATATAAGAACTTCTTTAAAAGAAAAATATTATATAAGAACTTAAAAATTTGAAGGAAAAAATATGAATTTTTTTTCATGCAAAAAAATGGATAGTTAACTAAGCATCACTAAGTTATACTATTTCAACAAAGAAATTTCATTGATATATATGTACGATTAAGCTTAAAAAAATTATCTTTTTTTTTTTTTAAGGAAAATGGGTTGATAAGTATTCAAAATATAATTTTTATAATGTGGAAACCAAAACGTGTGTATGTTTAGCCACAAATGTTCAAGATATTTTTTTGAAAATATAATTTTTAAGAGCAATATCTATCTATATCATATTTAAAAGTCTATTTATTTATATACAAAAACTCAACACAATATAAATAAAGAAGATCCTTTGGATAAAAACCGTGATAGTGAAATAGCGCATGAGGCGGCCAGTGCAGTGCCAAAAACTATTATACATAGGGAAAGCAATGCCAAAAACAATTATACATGCATCTGACAGATTTTCATTAAATAAAATCAAAATTAACTCAAATGCACGGGATAAATTTTCATTACTAAAAATTTAGAATTAACTCAAATACATGGGATAAATTGTTACTGTCTAAACTAACTTTAGTTCACAGAACAAGTTGTTATTTATAATATATTGTTCCTGCTAAAACAATTTTACTATTTAGAATATCACATCACTCTAATTCTACAATAAGACTGAACCTTCGTCAACTAAAATGTATGTGATAGGTGGACGCTGACTAAAATTTTAGAAATAACTAAAATATAGGAGAATTTGACATTGATTAAATAAAACTATCATGCGCCCTAAAAAAATAGAACTGTTATGCACGAGAAAAGTTTTCGTTAATAAAATACTCATGAGAAATGGACATTGAACGAATTAAATTATCATTCACATGACAAGTTTTAACTAAAAAAAAATTCAAAACTAACTCAAATGCAAGGTGTTTAGAATATCACTTCACTTAAAATCTACAATAATATTGAACCCTTATCAACTAAAATACACACGATAAGTGAACATTGACTAAAGTTTCAGAAATAACTAAAAGGCATGGGTGAAGTTGACATTGATTTAATAGAACTATCATGCATGAGACAAGATGCCATTCATCAAACTTCAAAAATGACTGAAATGCACACAACAAATTATTTTCGATGAAAAAAACAATATCACTTCAACAACATTCCTACTACTTAGCTATCATATTGCTTCAATTATACAATGATATTGAACCCTCTTCAATTATCGCATTGCTTCAATATTTTTTTTGACAGAACATTGCTTCAATTACACACGTAATAATTTGTGGTTGATATTTTTTTTAAGAATAATCTGTTGATATAATTTTTAAAAGAAATATTATACATTTGACATGTTGTAAGTTTTTTTAATTTTTTAAAATAATTATAAAACACGGGAAAGTTGTCGTTGATTCATATTTAAAATAATTATTATACACCAAAAGATGCGTCGTTGTTAAAAATCCAAAAAAATTTATTAATCATGGAACAAATTGTTACTGGTACAAAGTTTAAAATAAATTAAACATGGGACAAGTTCTACTGATACAAATTTTAAAATAATTATAAAACATGGGATAAGTTGTTGATATAAATTTTAAAATAATTATTATACTCAAGAAGTGTTGTCGTTGATAAAAATTCAACAATACCTATTATACACAGGACAAGTTATCACTAATATAAAATTTAAAACAAATATTATACACGGGTCAAGTTGTTCATAATAAAATTTTAGATAACTACTAAACATGGGCCAAGTAGCCGTTGATAAAGTTTTTAAAATAGTTTGTTTATTAGAGAATTTTTTTTAAACAATCATCATAAAATATAGGGCAATTTGTCCATGATTAATATTTTGAAATAACTATTATACACGGAGCAAGTTGTCGTTGATAGAAATTTGAAATAGTTATATATTGTGAATAACTAAAATGCATGGGAGAAGTGGATATTGACTAAAATTTCAAAATTAACTCAGATGCACAGGATAAGTTGTCACTTACTAAACCAACTTCAATACACGAGACAATTTGTTAACTTCAATACACAGGATACTCATCAACTAAAATGCGTGTGATAAGTGAGTTTATACTAAAGTTTCATAAATTACTAAAATGCATGGGAGAAGCTGACATTGATTAAATGGAACTATCATGCATGAGAAAAGTTGTCGTTAATAAAATGCACAAAAAAGTTGACATTGATTAAATTAAACTGAACTATCAAACACTTGAAAAGTTTCTGTGATAGAATTTCAGAATTAACTCAAACGCACTGGATAAGTTGTCATTAACTAAACTAATTCTGATACATGGGACATGTTATCATTGATACAAAGTTTATAATAATTATATTACACGGACCATTTTGTTATTGATATAAAATTTAAAATAATTATCTTACACGGGACAAGTCATCGTTGATACATATTATAAAATAATAATTATATACAAATTTTAAAATAAGTGTCATATACTAGAGAAGTTGTTAGTGATAAAAAGTTTTAATAAAATATTATACATGGGAAAAGTTATAGCTTATACATATTTTAAAATAACTATTATGCACAAGATAAGTTGTCATTGATAATACTTATTAAATTAATATTTATTTTTTACAACTTATATATATATAATATATGAAACTAAAATAAATCACCAACACCGACGGGTACCCGTGCAGATGCACGAGTATCTTACTAGTTACTACTATTGCACCAACAATGGTTCTATTTTTTTAGGAGTAGTTCTATTATTCTTAGCAAATATAAAAGTCGTTTATTGTTGAAAAATGTGGAAGCTTTAATTGCTACTCGCAATTGGCTACATGATTTAGTTTTTTTCTTTCTATATAGATTGACAAAATGACAATTGTTAAGAGTTTATAAATAGTGACATCTCTCTCACAAGCCAGTTTTGTAAAGATAAATTAAATCTAATATTAAAACTCTAATATGATATCAGAGCCTATATGGATTGAGCCACCCGTGATTTATATACATGCACGCCAAACCCAATAATGTAGGCGTGATGTGGTGTATTGAGAAAAACCTAATATAAAAAGATATGATTGTAGATAAGAGTTTATAAAGAGTGACACCCCTCAACTTATAAATCGGTTTTGTAAGGAAGGGTTAACCCAATATAAAAACTTGATACGATATCAAAGTCTCCTCTATGATCAATTGGATCGTTGCTGTTATGTTTCTGCTATCGAACTACGCAACATTTATCTTCATACAATAAACTCAATATTAGTAGGCATGAGAGGAGTGTTAACGAAGAGAAAAATGCTGAAAGTGTGGCGCCATGTGTTATGATGATAACATGAGCATCACATGCTCATGACTTAAGAGATGATGATTATGTTGGGCTGACTAATTGATTGATTTACCGAAACAAATTATGTTGTGATTTGTTTCACCTTGGATGATTTATTTGTTTGAAGAAATTTAGATTATTTGAAATTATATTAAATTTAATGCAATCTATACTATTTTGAGATTATTGTTGAAGCAATATTTTTTTTATGATATATTTTGTTCTTAGTTATTGATTGAGGAATAACTAACAATATCATGTTTGGTTTCGTAGTTCGTATTTGTAGATATAAGTTTATGTTGACGCCAAAAATAACATATACTATTTACAACTTTTTTTTTAAACTCGCCATGGTTGTTGTACTTGTTTGATTAACATTGTTTTTTATTTCATATTAACACATGAATGCAAATAAAAAAATGTTGACAGACCGACTTGCCGGTCTACCAAGGACGGGACGAAATTGGAGTTTCATCTTGTAACACCCTAAACCCCACATATCATTTTCTAATAAAAATATAATAATTATTTAAGCACGCAAAGGTGTCACACATCTTCATCAATTCAAAAATACTTTATTTAGATTAAAAAAAACGTTGAATAGACTCGATAAAGACTCCCAAAAGCGATAAGTAAACGAGTAGACTCCAAAGCCATCCTCCAAAACTCACTGCTACTAAACTTCTTCTTCCTGTAAATCTACACCAGAAGGGTGCAGATGCCCAACCCGTCACTAGAGGGTGAGAATATATTCAACATAAGAAATGCACAAACACATGTATAGATCCAGATAAAAGAACACTTCAATTACATTTAGGCATGTATACATCACAGACAGATAATAATCACATTTAAATCCTTCATTTAATAAAATCAATAGGCATTAATCAACATCTTATGTAACATACAAGTATCAACACTATTTAAGTATATCAGGTATACATTTAGAAAAATACAGATCATCCGCACATAATCATATAAAAGCACATCAATAAATATCACATCTTTAAATAGTCACACATCTTTAAATAACACATCTTCAGATAGACTTGCCGTTATGTATGCAATGTCCCTAACTCGACTCTATATGCATGTGGTACCAAACCTATCACCATCGTCAAATATTTTGGACATCAGAGGTATATTACTGATTTTGTCTAGACCATCGTCAAATACAACATCGTCAAATAGGAAAGACCATGAATGCATGAACATCAAATAATGACTCAACATATGCACATTTTTATATGACTCGACAAATACACATCTTTAAATATCACCATCGTCAAATATCACATTTTTATATAGCACATCTTTAAATCACATATCTTCAAATAGCACATCATTAATATATACATTAATAAATATTCATATTTTTATATACACATCAATAAATAATTCACAAATTGCACTTAGTCAAATAATTCATCATTAAGTCATGCACTACAATAATCTCATAATATATATATGTATAGCTATATATTATTCATAAACACTATTATAGACTAAGGTAAAATAGACGTATAGTATTAAATTAACAGGATACGTCTTGATTTGGCTTAAAAATAAGAAAATAGCTACTACTCATATCTCATCATGTTCTTAGTAATTAGGCAAGAACAAGACAAGAAGATAATAATTAATAATAATGGTTCTTGTGTTTATCCATAAGGTACTCATATCTCATCATGTGATTTCCATTAGAAGAAATAACGAATGGTTGATACAGGGCAACCACGTTACAATGTAAGCTAGCTACTATTCTTCATCTCCCTTCTTTATGAATAATTGCTACAGGGAAAACGGACTGAAAGAAACTTCTATAGGTTTACTTGTATACAGTGCTGATTCCACTCATGGACAGATTATTTTATTAGCAGTCCCGAACCTAAAAGAATTTCATTATCGACCAAACTAACTTATGTATCAGGCTTGCTACTTTTATCTTCCGCTATACGTGTAAATTGAATTTATCAAAATTCATCACAATTCATATATTCAAAACACAACAACAATTACATCACGAATTTTAGCACATCAACGTCATAAATTCAGAGACAAGAATCTACGCAAAACTACAGCAGCAAATTAGAGCACGGATTTATTAAAAGATCATGAAGAACAATAAAAAACAACACCCTTCACTACCCATATGATCATACAACCTTTATGGTGAATATAGACTCCACCCTTACCTCTAGTTTGCAAAATTGTGAATTACTACGGTTGAATCTCTCATAATCTCTTCTCTCTTTGCCTCTTTTTTCCACAATCATAGTTTTTCTTTTGCCGCTTTGTTCTCTCTTTCTCCGTAACCTTTTTTCTCTAATTCTCTTCCCTATTTATAAGCTCTAATTGAGTTTGTTACCAATCTTTTTAGATTACTATATATCATTTAGGTTTGTTACTAATCTTTTCAGATTACTATTTGTACCTCTGATTTTTGTTACTATTCTTCTTGTAACTACACCGCCTTTCTATTCACACCTCTCTGCTTAAATCATTAAAACACTACTCAGCTTCTTTTCTATTCAATTTTACTGATCCACTTCCATTCGCACTCTATTTTCTTATTCTCTCTAAAAACTCTATTTTCTTCCTAAATATTATTTTCTCTCTCTTTTTAATTAAAACTCTATTTTATATATACTACCCTTATTAGTCTAATGTCTCTATCCCAATTAACTAAAAAAAACCCACCCAAACATGCCAAAAACTAATTTAATTCAATAAAAATAAAAATAATATCACACAATCAACAACACTACTACTAAAAATAATAATACTATATTATCTAATAAACTAATTTTAAAAATTGGGGTGTTACACATCTCACCTAACTGAATTAACTCACTTTACCTCGTCCTATGTTAGACAGTTTAATCGAGAAAAGACCAAAATTAAGTAGACCGGCTAGCTTTATTTGTTGGTACCAACGGACCAGGTAGCCCTACTCTAAGCCAACTTAATGTTTTTGCATCTCTATCTGCTTCTCATTGCAAAACACCATCTAGTTGTTCTGATTCTCATCATGTTAATTTAGTTTAATAACCTAAAAATTGTTCTTCGATTAAGGAACATTGATACTTTTTTTGTTTTGTGATCGAAACATTGATGCTTTGTTTTTTTTATTATAATTGACATAATATATTCGGTGGAAAACATACGGCGCCGTTTGAAATTGGAAGGTTTATGTTGGAGGCATTGTCATATCATTCCTCTTTATCCCTAGACTAGACAAGTTCTAAAATAAAATTCGTATATCTCCACTTAGAATTTGCTCAGATTTTCCTTGAGATAAGCTTCTGAGCATTTTTTTATATCTCATTTTTACACCTACATGAATGTAAGGAGTTTTGTATACATTTTAACTTTTTTTCTCTTCATTCATGGTTTTGTACAACAAAAGAAAAAAACATAATTTAAGTTGGTTAGGACACTACATAAAATCACTTAAGATTAATTAAATGGTTGTCTTTGAGTGGATAATGAGTTTTTCTAAACGACAAATCATTCAAAAGAATTCGGTTTTAATTTGTAAGGGAAAATGTTGGACTAATTTTAATTATCTCTTGACCAAATTCCAAATTACCATAACAATTTTTCTTTATAAATCAAAGGCTTAACACCCAAAAAAAAATTGCGTATGACTGATTAAGTGAAATTATTATCATTATTTATACATACATAAAAAAAGTTAGCATCCTCAAATAAAATATTAGAAAAGTTACTAAAAATATAAAAGAAAGTCATAATTATTACAGGAAATAGAAATTTAATAGAGATCCATTTTAGGTGAAAATTAGTTGTACGTTGTTATTATTATTATTATTTTGAACATATTATTATTATTATTATTATTATTTGTAGATGAAGTGAAAATCACCACTTAAAAACTCACACACAACTACAAAATCATCAACCTTTTTAGTTGAGCTCAAATTTACAAACAATTTTTACATTAAACTTTTTGTTATACCATATTATTGTTAAAAAGTTTCTACAACCGTTTAACTGTTAGTCTCTTTTGAAAAATATATGAGCCACATAAAGTGGTTTCCAACTAAATTTTCCTTAAACATAATGTTAGATCAAATTCATGATCGCTCTTTAAGATGACCAAATCTCTTGCTATCAAACAAATGGTAATTATAATAATGAAAACTCATCATACTACTATTTTTTTTGTTACACATCATTTTACTATCTACACATATACTTTACAAAGTTTTTTTTAAAGATATACTAAACACAGTTGTGTAAAAAATAAAAGGTTAAATTACATCAGCGTCTTTTAAGTTTGATGTTTGTAATAGATTGGTCATTTAAGTTATTTTGGTCATACATAAGGTTTGTAACAGATTGATCCTTTAAATTATTTTGATCACACATAAGTCATTTAAGTTTGTAAACATTTTCAATTTAGTCCTTCTGCCACACCATCATTTTGCTTAACATAAGGACTAAATTGAAAACGTTTACAAACTTAAAGGACTTATGCGTGACCAAAATAACTTAAAGGACCAATCTGTTATAAACATCAAACTTAAAGGACTTATATGTGACCAAAATAACTTAAATGACCAATATATTACAAACCTCGAACTTAAAGGACCCCTAGTGTAATTTAGCCAAAATAAAAACACAGTTTCATTTCCTTGTTTTTCATATAATTCTTAACTTCTATAAACATATAATTTTCTCATAGTTTTATAGCCATAAAAATGTATTTTTAGTTCGGAGTTTCTGCGGTATACCCTTAAATTAAGTTGTACTGGTACACCTATTTCATAAATCAATAAGTTAACGATCATTTTTATGTAATAAAGAGATATTTGTCAACTATTATATTTTAAAAAATATTATTTCATAAGGAAAAACATCATTTCATTATTTATAATAATCATATTAATTTTTTAACATTTTATCAAAAAAATAATCGATATTCACTATTATGAGTATTAAAAATTAAATAAAGTTGAATTTTGATTTGCCGAAACTTTTGATAAATAAAATACAATTATTATAATTGTAATTGATAAAAAATATTTTTTTTTAAAAATTAAAATAACTTATTAAACTACTCATTTAATATATGAGTGTACCGGTTCAATCAATTTTTTTAAGTGTACAGTAGAAATTGGCTTCAGTAACAATAGAAAAAACATCTAAGAAAAATGCATGTAAGAATTGCTTTAGTAACAATACAAAAAAAATCTAAGAAAAATGCATGTAAGTTTTGTAGTAAAGTGTATTATTGTGAAATTTAACTTTTCTTGGTGAAAAAGATATAAGATTTGGTTTAGATTTCTGGAATTTATATTTTTGGTAAAATAGTGAAAAGTGTAGGGACTATAAAGTTTCCTAAACCGTCGTTACAGTCAGTCACACACACACTCACGGGTACCCTTCCTCTTTTCGTCAATTTCATTTCACTATTTATTCTCTCTCTCTCTCTCTCTCTCTCTCTCTCTCTCTCTTCATTCATCAATTTTCTCCAATCTCTCTAAGCGCAATAACCATGACTAGTTCTTCAGCTGCATCTCGCAAGGTAAATCCCTAATTCATTCAATTTCACTCTCACTCTCTTCGTTCTTCGATTTGTTTCTTCAATTTCGATCCATTTTTTCAGACTCTGAGCAAAATCGCCTGTAATCGGCTTCAGAAAGAACTCGTCGAGTGGCAGGTTAATCCACCAACTGGTTTCAAACACAGAGTCACCGACAATCTCCAAAGGTATCATCAGATTCTTCTAATTCACCCCCTAAACTTTCAATTCCCAAAAAAAAAAAAATCAGTTTTTTTATCCTTTTTTGAGTTTAATAGTTTATAATTCTTAATGGGTTGCCTAAAAAAAGAAAATTTTCTAAATGGGTCATTCAAAGTTGTTTTTTCTCTCTCTTTTGATTTGGTATTTTTCACAAAAAAATTACCTTTTTCTATATGGAAGGTGGGTTATTGAAGTGGGTGGAGCTCCTGGGACACTGTACTCCAATGAGACCTATCAGCTTCAGGTGGATTTTCCTGAGAATTACCCTATGGAAGCTCCACAGGTTATTATTTTCATTTTAATATACATAAATTCACTTTTCTGTGACATGTTTTGGTGTTTACTGATTATGTTTTAATATGTTTCGGTGTTCACTGATGTAATTATGTTTTAATTATGGATGGTTTTATTTTATAGGTGATATTCTTGCATCCGGCTCCATTGCATCCTCATATCTATAGCAATGGACATATTTGTTTAGGTATGTCTGTTGGTTTAATATGGTATTTTGTGATCTAATCTTATGTAATACTAGTATTTTGTCAATGTGTTATATCCTCTATAGAACTGAAACTTCAATGGAGATGTCTCTGGTTTCTGAAACTGACACATGGGATTACATTCAATTATTTGACGTTTTCAAATTATTACCGGTGTCGGTTGTCCTATCTCGTATATGTGTTAGTGCTTCATAGGTTATATTCATTTACTTAATTCTTGTATTGGCACAGCCTTTTTTTGCAGAGTTATGGTTTTGGTGTGTGTTGCTTTTGTGGTTTGTTTGCATTCACTTTTAGATCATCCATACATTTTTTAAGACACTGATTTTTCTGACAGTTTATTCTTTTCTTGTAATTTGCTTTAGATTTAACTTTGAAATCAAGACATTCAAAATATAATTGCACACTAAGAATTCTTGGGAAATAAGATGCTTGCGGGTTGTTTACTTGATTAAGCTTCTCTGATGCCTGGCAAATATTAATTTAGTGGAAAGCAGCAAAAGATGAAAAGGAATAATTCTATATCATCCTAAAATACCTTTATAACAATCCTTATAATGAAAGAAAGAAAGTAGTAAATGTCTATTAAGCTCCAAGATGTTGAATGCTTTTACAGTTTCATTTAATTCGTATTGTTTAAGACCGTGACAACAAGAATCCGTTAGGGTGATATAGAACTTAAAATTGATATTAAAATAGCTTACATTTTAAAAGTACATAAATTAAAAAGGGAAATGTTAACGAGTGCCCTAAGGGCACTCTTTAAGGATTTGAAATAGTAAATTTTTATGGAAAATTTTGCATTCAGTGAATCAGAAATTGAAGTGTTAAACTTTTTTAAGGAATAATTTCTTAATTGGGAAACCTTAAAGAGTGCCCTTAGGGCACTCGTTAACAAGACCCAATTAAAAATATATGGAACAAGAGAATCTTGGACCGAATGGTAGTTTTGCTGGTGTATGTCGTTCTCCTTTGATGTCCATTCTAATGGGACTACAACACTAGTTTGAACATGCTAGAAGTGTTATTTTAAGAACATAAGGGTATGAAGCAGATAGAACACTGTTGTACAGCATCTATGAAGCCCGTATACTCCAAACAAAGAGACATATCCGTATACTGATACTCCGTGGATACGCACCAATGAAGTATTTGAATTCATTTTTAAAATTTTTTAAAAAATATTTTACGGGATACTTATAAGATACTTCACCGATTTTTATAAGATACTTCACAGATACGTATCCTAGAAAAGATGAATCAAACTTAAAAGTTACGTTTTTTGTGGACTAAGGTAATGAGAGAGGGGGGGACTTAATTAGTCAACATTAAACAAAAATTGTTGAGTTATTTTAATGATGCTTTTGTTAATATATTTCTTTCTAGTATTTTACATGCATGTAAGTTTTATTATAAAAAATTTGTTAACAAATCTTAGCCGTATCGTATCCTAAATTTCAAAAAATCGTGTATCCATATCGTATCATACCCGTACTATGTATCCGGACTTCATAGTACTTCATATATCTGGGGAAAGGACGGAAGTTTGGGTCTCACTTTTCTAACCAAGTGCTTTTCCTTTTTAATGCCTCCATATCCTGTTTCAGTATGGTCTGTATAATTGTGGATTACAATCCAATTTGGAAAACCAGAAATTTGTTTCATATGATGGATCCTAGGTTGCTTTGAGTTGCACAATTCAGCGGTTTGTTGATTTTTTAATTTTTAATATTTATTTTCTTGTTTTCTTTTAAGAGATACAAAAAATTTGACGAGGCTAAGCTTATTAAATGAAAAGAAACTAAAAAAATGCTTACTAAATGCGCCCCATTGGATTATGGATTTTGGTGCTCCATTTTCATTCTTAAATAAAAGCGTTCAACAGTCACCGATTCACTCAACTATACACACCTTACTTGGCTTTAGCATTGTGCTGTGTTTGTTCTTTTGGAATGAAGGTTTCCAATCACTTAATGATGGTTGTAGGTCCTACCGTTAAAAATCGCGCGCATGTGTGTGGGAGGGGGGATGGATGTTACTATAGAGAACTTCACTGTTCTAGACAATAGAATGAACTACCATTTAATAGAACATATAAAGAATCACGGTTTATGTTTCTTTTGTTTCTTTTGGGCTTGAGTTGCTTCTTCTGTTCTGTTTCTTCTCACTTATGTTGGAAGGGATTGACTAGGAGCTTGTACTGCAAAATGGTCTAGAAAATCTAAATGAATTATACAACTTTTAGCTATGAGATACCCTACATGGGTTTTACGGCATACTCTTTTTGTCTCATATTTGTTTATAAGTCAAATGCTCGTTGGTTACATGTAGAAATTTCTGTTTGGAATTTCTCCTTTTTGTTATAATGATATGCATTTGAAGAAGGGTAACGGAGGTGGTAGGATACCAGGGCCGTATGACACAGATGACCCAATTAAGTCAGCAAATTCCATTCGGCCCTGTTTCTAGAAGGCTGCAATAGAAGTGAGTGTGAGTCAGTATATTTCCTGAATTTCAGGGAATTTCTGTTATGGAGGGAGGGAAAGGTATTGAAGAAGTCATTCAGAAAATTGGTTAGAGTCTGTTAGGAGAGAAATTTTCTCTGGTTTAGGAGCCTAGTTCTGGTTTAGGAGTTATCTGAACTCTGGTTTTAGCTTTTGCTTTCTGTTTTACCATTGTAACAGCTTCAATTTTAAAAAGTCCAATTGCATACCTTAATTTTTGGGTTCTATCAAATGGTGATGGGAATAATAAAGGTAAGAAATGTATTCAAATCCCCACAATTGATTCATGCCCATTCTAGATATTGATAATAGTTTCTCTCTATCATTCGCTTAGGGCCTTAGGGGTGGGAGGGAGTTTAAAACACACACACACACTTGGAGTAATTAGTTCAACATATTAGGTAATTTTTTTAGCCATTGTTGGCACATGTGATTTTCAAGGACTACCAGTTCTGAAATTCATTTTAGTCTACCATAATTTATAGGGAACCCAATTTTATTTTTCTGATTATTTGAAAATAAAATTGTCTGGTGCTGGTTTTTGTTGGCTAGCTGATATTAATATGCTTGGGATGATGCAGATATATTATATGATTCATGGTCTCCTGCAATGACTGTTAGTTCTATCTGCATTAGTATTCTGTCGATGCTTTCAAGCTCAACTGCAAAGGTGTGAATTTTGTACTGCGAAGTTTTTGTTTTCCTTATTCTTCCATTTATATAGGATGCTGATAATTTTAGATCAAATAAATTCTTTTACTGACCAAGTGGGCCATATACGTGCTTGAACAATAACTAATTTGATAGTAAGCATTATTGGTCATTATTTAAGATTCTACCGGTAACTTTAGGTGGGTCAGTGATCCATCGTCAAATTGGGTATCGTTATGACTTAACAACGCCGACTTGATTTCTTTTGCAGCAACGCCCTGAAGATAATGATCGCTATGTAAAGAACTGCAGAAATGGAAGATCGCCCAAGGAGACAAGGTGGTGGTTCCATGATGACAAAGTATGATGACAAGTTTTCCGTAATAAGTTCACAAAACTAGAGTAGAGGATTATCCTTCTGAATGGGAAAAAACATAAAAGAGAAACCAGGATCCCTTTAATTATATGGATTGCGAGACTCCTGTAAATTAAATTGCCTGGTAATTTGTAAAGGAAGAGGAAATCAGGAAACTATGTGAGCAACTTTGAGGATCAAACAAACTCAGAACAATGTTGTTAATCTCATTGATATTTGGATGTGGTTATAGATGGCTTATTAACCCTCGTATTTGATGACTTCGTGTTTAATACTTTTCCTAAGGATTGTGGCCTTATATGTCCTAATTGACAACATATGTGCATTATATGTGTGGTATACAACGAAACTCGTGATATTTGCATGTTTGGCAGAAAAATTGTGTAGGTTAGCTTCTTCCATGTAGTAATCATACTCTTCGGAGTGGGGAATGGTTCAACTTAGGAACTCTAGAAAGATGTAATTTTACTTAATTTCTTTTATAAAACCAGCACCTTGTGCATTTTGCTCCCGTATTTTCTCCGGGGTAGAAAATTGTTTGGAATAGTTATGAAGACTACATTTTTTTTTTGAGGGGTTTTATGAAGACTACATGAACACTATTTGTTTCAAGTAATTAAAAGGATGTATGGGAGGGTTTGAATAGGGTTATAGCGTTATTCATTATTTCATTTAACCCATTCAACTGTTTTTAGGAACGAGTATTTTCATATCTTCGTAATGAATCAGCATCATAAACCATGTGATTACAACTTTTTAAGAGATTAATGGATATGATTGGGCAGTATAAACAAGTTTGTAGGTGGCTGGCCACTCAAATTTGTCATAAATTAGTTATTGATAAAGGTGGTGTATATTGCACACCAATAACATAGTTACAATATATACAATTACCTTAACACATGATACTTGTCACTATATTGTGATTTTGTCATGCTACTTTTTAAATGTTTTAACAAATATTTATTCAATAAAACGCGATCGAATAATCATGTAGTTTTGTGTGCAACATAATGTATATCCACTTCTGTCATTTGCTGAAACTATGTAAAATGAGTGGTTAACGTCTTGTATTTTTGTGATTAATAAAGTAGTCAAAATGATTAAATAAAAATATCTTCTTAAAATGGTTAATAGAATACATATTTATGATTAATTCAGTTGTGAGGTTGCTTAACGATGCAACTCAACTTTTATGTTAAAAAAAATCAAAATAATTGAAGAAAAAAAACAGTGAACAATACAATGCCAAAGTGAGTGGTAATTGCCATTTAATGTCCTATATTTGTATATTTGTATCAGAATAGCTGAAAAAACAATTCACATATATACTAGTTAGGATCAACCCAAAACTATCTGGTTACAAACAAACGAACGTGTTGAAAAGTTTTGCTAAATATTTGCTTACTTAAACATATGAGTTGTGATGATGAGATTGATTGATTAATTTAGGACATTTGAGTGATAAGCAGGTTTAGGTAAGTTGAGAACTTAACTCAAAATCAAATCATCATCATCATGAGAAACATGTGACAAGTAAAGGATGTGACGAGTCCTATGCTAACAAACAACGTTAAAATCTTCGAACTTTCTTAACCACATCACCGTGCCTCGGTACTGATGATTCGATTTTATATGTAAGCAGCAGCACAGCCACAAGCTAGTTAAATAGATACATCTACAATGACATGACATGTGCTGATGCGAGTCATACGGATAGTCTGCTGCAAGACGTACATCTGTAAATTGTTTTCTTATGAACATCGATTAATAGACTAGTTTCACATATTATAAATATGATTCGAACCTCAATTACTACATATCAAAGTTTACGAAGTTACACTTACGAGGCGGGGATAGATATTAATCTATCATAGGGCAGTTAATGTGTGTTGTTTGCGGTAGTAATGAAAGAATAGAAATCCCTCGGGGGAGAAAGCCCTCCCAAGGGTAGCGCAAAGATGGAGACCGAGATTATAACCTTGTCCTGAGAGAGACTCTTTCCTCGAAAAAAGCACTAAAGTATTGTTTATATTTGTATATATACAATTATTTGATGTTATTTTTGTTGTCTTTATACACCTTGATTGTCTGAAATTTATTTTATATGTGATTTTTACAATAACATCATAATATTTTATTTGTTTTATGGTTTAATTTTCCCTTTTTACCAACTAATCGATTAAAAATAGTTGAAGTATAATCATATTTATTTTGGTCGATGAGGATCTATTAAGAATGTGAAAATCTATCGGGATGAGAATGGAGGATAATTTGAGTGGGGACGGGGAGCTCGCCTCCGCCCGCCCCATTGACTTATTTAGCCTCATGGTAAGAATAAAAAACTAGACACATATGTACATGAATCAAAAGCTAAAATAATTGTAAATTACAGGGGTAAAAAAAAATAGAAATTAAAATTACGAAGTATTACACAAAATATAAATCATAATCGAGGTATTACACAAAATAAATTAAAATTACGTCATCCATGAACAACATGGGGAAATGTATACAGCTCCCTTTTATAGATAAGGTCGATTAATCTACAGTTAAGTTACTTAATCAGAGTTGTGTTCCTTTGTAATTAAATTCTTTCCTTTTCCATGAATGATTTCTCAATCTGGTTATAAACACATAGTTGATGATTCACTTGTGATGCCATGTTTGGAGTAAATAAAACATCCAGTGGAGAGTCATCATCATCACATGTCCTATACAAAGCTAACAAGCAAACAATATAGTAGGTTCTTTAAATAAATGAGTAACGACAAACACACAAGACAAACAGTATCCCCCAAGTACAAAATCAATTCAAGCAAATTAAGATCACCATTTTTGCCAAAGTAATCATTGATTAAATTAATTAATCAATCCAAACTCTCCATCTTAAATCAAACGGACAATGCTATCAAATGTCTTACGACAGATGTTAATTAAGGAATTTAATACAGTAATATTGTCTAAAAAGTTGTGTATTAAATGTTTTATACATTAAAAAATTGTTTTCATCAATACAAAATTTATCTCTTTAAAATGTTTAACATGTGCCTTAAGACACAAGTTAGAAAGACAAAAATTTAATTTAGGTTACACAATATAACAACTTCATTTGTATTTGACACACGATCTTCAATATCATATATCGACACCATATAATATCGATTATAGATATTAGTTCCGGGATGAGAGAACAAATATTTAAGAAATGAGAAAGAAAAAAACAACTTAAATATCCTACCACATGAAGATTGATCAAAACAAAACTTAGTTAACTTGTAAACAAAATGATGATATGATGAAGATTATTGTACATAGTGTCTGACCTAGGAGCCTAATAATAAATTGAAGTAAGAAGAGGTAGCTGAGAATTAATTAAAATGTGCCAACTGTCCATTGAATAAGAATAATGTAATAGTGTTGAAGTTTGCTTCTGATCACACACTACTTTCACTTTCACATTCACATCAATTTAGAATCTATTTGCAGTTACATTCCAACCCTACTTTTCCTTTCGTAGCAAATAACACATTTCCTATTTAGGAAACCCTCTTCACATCACTTCACTCCTCCTTTACGAGTCACACACCAGTATAGTACAAGTGTGATGACACTATAGTTTAGTTTCATTGCAATCTAGTTCTCTCTCTCTCTCTCTCTCTCTTTAACTTTCTCTTCCATCTATTAATATTGCATTTTGGAAAGTGAAAGAGAGAAAAAAAAAAGTGAAGAGAAGTTATAGAACAAGTACACTAGTGAAGATCATTGAAAATGGGTCGTGGGAAGATTGAGATAAAGTTGATTGAGAATCCTACTAACAGGCAAGTGACATACTCAAAGAGAAGAAATGGTATATTCAAGAAAGCACATGAACTTAGTGTTCTATGTGATGCTAAGGTTTCACTCATCATGTTCTCCAAAAATAACAAGATGCATGAATACATCACCCCTGGACTATCGTAAGTACTATCTTATAACTTATATTATTTATATTCTTAATTATATATGAGTTTTTTTTAATATATTTTGTTACTTGTGAACCAGTACAAAGAAGATTATTGATCAATATCAGAAGACTTTGGGGGATATAGATCTGTGGCGTTCTCACTATGAGGTAAAGAAATTGTGCTTGATATCTTGTTATTTATTTATATATTTATTTTATGATTTTAATGTGAATTTGTGTGGTTTCAGAAAATGCTTGAAAACTTGAAGAAACTGAAAGATATTAACCATAAGCTTAGAAGACAGATCAGGTAAATTAATGATGCATAAATTACTTTGGATTTATGTGCACTTTTTTTAGGTGAAATCTGATTGGTGGAGTTGTGATGAATTGAAAAGGCATAGAATAGGTGAGGGTGGTATGGAATTGGATGACCTTAGCTTCCAGCAACTGCGTAGTCTTGAAGAGGATATGAATTCTTCCATTGCTAAAATACGTGAAAGGAAGGTACTATACTACTTCCAATTTTATGGATCTTCAAATTCTTTAATTTGTTCAATTCTATATTTCCCTTTATTTTCATCCTTTCTATAAGAACCATAAACTAATCTTAAACTACAAGTTCCTCAAAAACAGAAGTTTAATTTACAAACTATTGTTTTTTTTCTCTAGCACAAAATTATTGTTCTATACTTTCTTTTTGAAGATGTGACTTAATTAGCCACTTGATCTCTTTTATTGTAGCAAATTTTCAAGTCACTAGCTGCTTAATCTCTTTTATACACTACTAATAAATCCTTAACAAAACTTAAAAACAGAATAAATCAAGTTGATTTCTAATTTATTTCTCAAACAATTTATTATTTAGTAATATATATAAATATCAATTTTAGTTGGAAAAGTTAGTAGATAGTTAGTTTGTTGATTGATGGTTAGTTTGTTCATTTTCCAAAAGCTCTATACATTGAGCATCTCATGTACTAATATACTATTTTTTTATCAATAAATATGAAACCTAAAGAGTTTTTCTCTCTATTAAGCTCCAAGGCTTATTCTTCCTATGAAATGAATCTTCATCACTTTTATCATGTCACTTGCAACACTTAGCAATGAAATTTGATATCAATTTAATTTGTTACAGTTATAAATCCAGTTATTCCTATTAGACTTTAAGCTGATATGCTGTCACGTTTTGTTTTGGATGTATTCTGTTTCACAGTTTCATGTGATCAAAACACGTACCGATACCTGTAGGAAAAAGGTCAGCAATATTTTAGTTTTAATCTATGATCCATTTTTTTCTTGCTCATGTGAATTTGATAAACCTATGGTCTATTAAACTTTATATAAATAATATGCAGGTTAGAAGCTTGGAGCAGATGAATGGAAATCTCTTGCTTGAACTTGTGAGAAAAATTTTCTTTTTAAGTTAATGACAGATACTACTAAAAGGAGTTGAAATAGCGACTTAAATTTAGAGACAGAAAAAAAAAAATTCCGTCTCTAATTTAAGTGTTAGATACGTTAAATTTGGTGACCACTTTCATTTTATCTGTCTCTAATTTTAGTCGTTATTTCAACTTTTTCTTGTTAGTTAAATATATAGAAAACTGCATTTTGTTGTGATTGCAAATGATTTATATACAGAGAAGAGAAAATGATTTTGTTTCCTTTTATTGTGTGAATGGAATAACAACAAGAAGGAAAAGTGTGTGATCCATCCACAATTTCTTTTCCACGACGAAGGAGACGAGGAATCAGCAGTTGCATTAGCCAATGGTGCTTCCACTCTATATGCATTCTGTCAGCACCATTCTCATCTGAATCTTCCTCATCACCATGGAGAAGAAGGTTACAAAAATGACGATTTGCGCCTTGGTTGAGCAGCTGAATTAATGGAACCAATGTCATGTTAAATTTGCTTGAATTAGACATTGTAAATTAATTAAGCAGCTAGCTAGCACTTGTTAAGTTGTTATTTGAGCTTTAATTAGTTTGTAATATCACATTAAACCTAAAGTTGGATCCAAACTCTCGATCTAGGTAGAGAATTAGCAAGCTAGCTTATGATGTTTTATTTGCAAGAAGTGTGGTCTGAAAAACATAATATGACTGTATTTTATTATCTATAAGTTTATATTGTTGGGTTAGTATGTTATATATATTGCTTGCTTTAATTTAGTTGCAAGAATTCATATTACTTGCATGATTTATAGTATTTGAATTCATTTTTATGGCTGGTTGGTTTCTCAATTGTGTTATCCTCTTCATTTGTTAATAGTGTAATAGTCCTTTTGTTTTGTACCATGAGTTGTGTACTTTGATATGTACTTTGAATATGTTCGGGTTGGATCAATGGTTCCCCATTGGCCCATTGTACTCTATTCAACTAAATTTTGATTAAAATAACCATATTACTTGGTTAACATCTAACTGTAAAAAAATATAGTTGAGTATATAATCAAACAAGATATTATTTTAACCGAGATAGACATACAAAGTTTATACAAGATATTTTTTTCATAGGGAAGTTCTGACATGCAATATTAAAGAGATGTTTTAGCATCAAGGACAAGAATTGATCATGTGTTGTCCAAGTGGGACGCATCAATAAATAAGAAATTGAATACTTTTGTCTTAGAGAAAGGAATATGTACGTCACAATGTGAGAGCACTAATTTGCTAACCAAAAATAACTAGTGAGATTCTTCTAGAGTTTGTACGTATGTGTTAACTTGATGCAACATTGCATTGCATGTAGGGATTGGGGCATGAGGGAAGCTAATATGGAGGAGAGTACAAGATTAAAAAGTTATATATAGTCTGTAACTCTATATTCAAATTAACTAGTATCTACTCCAAATTGAAGAACTACTCTAATTTTCGGTCCCTGTCATATCAGTCCTTATAAATCTAGAAAATGAGTTATTCTAAGATATTTTTATTATACTCACTCCTCACAATATTAATCGTTTAGGGTTTGTGCACGATTATTAAAGAAATGATTAATTGTGTTGACTTCAATGGTAAAATTAGTTGTATTTACTAAAACACTCTTATTAATTGTAGTTAGTGGAGTAGTTAAGTTGGATGAAATTTAATAAATAAGGGTATAATAATGGAAAAAAATAAATAAATACTGCATTAGTATTGTAAAGTGACAATTATTTTGAGAAAAAGAAAAAATCCTAAAGAGACAATAATTGTGAGACGGAAGGAGTATTTGTTTGCTTAACTAGTATTTAAGGAGCACTAATTTAGACATTACTCCCTCTGTTTTTTATCTTTTGATGTTTTACCTCTTGACACAAGTTTTAAGGAGTAATTAAAGTATAGAAATATTTATATGTTTTGGACTAAAATGTCATTATTTATGATTAAATTCACATGTGATAAGACAAAGGTCACAACACCTTTATTAGTTTTATGATGTGTTTTCCAATAAGGATAAACTTGGGAAAAAAATATTAAATATACTAAAACATCAAATATTTTGAAATATATTCTAAAACATTAAAAAAAATGGAGGGAGTAGTTAGCATCTCAAAATTATTATAGACAACCTTTGAACTATCCCTTCGTAAAATATAGTTATTAATATTGTTCCTTTTTTCCAGTCAAAGGTAAATATCGTTCTATCAAAAGAATATAAGAGTGAGAAGTACTATATTTTTATTATATGAAACGCATGTGAGTTTCACATTTTAGAAATAGGTCTCACATAAAATTGTGAGACCTACAAGAATTTCTTCCATTAATAGGAAAATGAATGTTAAAAGAATGCTAGAAAAATAATGATTTTAACATTTCTGAAATAAGAGTTAATAATGTGGATTAAGTATTTTTCTTTTAAGAAGGTAAATTAACCCATTTAAATTGGCACCAAGGAGAAAATGTGGATTAAGTATGTCTCGCCAGCGCTATTGTCCACATTTAGCATTTGGTTCAAATATTTAATGGGCTTTAAAGTTAATAGTAACTCTTTTGACATTTTCTTTTTCCATCTCGTTAATTTCTCACATGTCTTGTGGATTTTAAATTTTATAATCCAAACAGTGTAGATATTCTACAAAACTCTTCAAAATATGTTAAAATATTTTAGATTTTATAACCTGAATAGAGCGTAAGAAGAGAATGCGATGGGAAAAGAAGTTGTCAACTCTTTTTGTTATAACTTATGAGCCCTAAGAACAGTAACTTCCTCCTACAAAAGTTGCCCATTAAATGATTCAAAGGCTTTTACTAAAGGGTCAATGACTCATTGACCAAAAATAAAAGTTCAAGCACGGCATAAATTCTACGCATGAGTATGTGCATAAAATTGCCCTGAAAGCTGTTAATTTTTTTGGTGTGAATAGTAATACCTCCGTCTCACAATATTAATCGTTTATGCACGGTTACTAAAGAAATGATTATTATGTTGATTTTAATGGTAAAATTAATAGCATTTACTAAAACACTCTTATTAATTGTAGTTAGTTGAGTAGTTAAGTTGGATGAAATTCAATAAAGAAGAATATAATAGTGAAAAAAATAATAAATGTTGCATTTGTATTATAAAGTGACAATTAATTTTAAGAAGAAAAAAATACTAAAAAGACAATAATTATGAGACGGAGAAAGTAGTAGTTTAAGTGCTTAACCAAATAATAAGATAGACGTCTATCTAATGTTGTGCACAGTGAATCCGTGATAAGGCTTGTATTGATCCAATAAACTCTTACTATTTGTTTTTGATTTTGTTTCTGAGTTTGGAGGGAACTGAAGAAAGGAAAAATATAGGGGAATCCTTCACTTTCTCTAGAAGAATATTTTTATAAATAATTTTTAGTATTTTTTTTAAATATTATAAAGAGAAGCAATGAATATAAAATTTATTTAAAATCGTTCAAGTCTTCAAGACATCCAAGCTCTTCCTCAATGGATTTTCCAAATTCCCTCATATATTAAAGAATTTTAGTCTTGTGAAAAATAAAATAAAATAAAATAGAATCTCATGCAAGGTGGCATGTATACCCTTCCATTTTGGTTTTCACTCATTCTAAAATCTATTTGAAAACAACTATAACAAACACACACATAATAATATTAATAAAAAAAATCATAACATAATTTAAAACTATTAATATAGTTAAAGAAAAACAAAGTATATGTCATGTTTTAAAATTGATCCTTAAAAAAAATCATATGATTTTAAATTGTATTTCTGGTTAAGGACAACTTTTTCAAAGAAGACTTATAGCTAACGATTGTGGAAGTGATTGTTGTTTATCTAGCAATCATTCTGCTGACGAGGCAATGACTTGCCAATTGAATGTTTAGGACACCATATCCATCAAATTAATACACATATATGATACACCCATAGAACTTTTTCTATCTATGGTTGGGTAAGTTCGTTGGAAGCACCAATAGAAAATTATTTGCGTAAAAGATAATCTGATTCCACCATGTATGACTTTGCCAATTTCTGAAGTTAGTTAGCCATAATATAAATGTCCTTTTCATGTTTTTCAAACAAATGTTTAATAAACACAAATGATTTAACTTAGGGACCAGATGCCTAAACCACACTTTGCAACCACTGCCATCGCATAAGATGCCATAGTATGGTCTGGCATTTAATCCGTAATCTCCACCAACCTTCCATAATTAATCTTCTACCTTACGACTGACTTTTGAAACAGTGTTAAACAAACTGATTTTGATTAAACTATTTGTAAGCAGTGTTAAAAGATTACATAATTCTACCAAAAAATATTGAAAACATCCATATCATAACATGGATAGAGCTCACAAGTTAACTATGGATAACATGGATTTTGATTGAACTCATAGGTTTCCACACCCTGCTTTTTCAGCAGGTTAGGAGCGGACCAATTTAAGGACTGAGTTTAAAACTTCAACTCAATCCGTTTGAAATAGAGGGTTAAACCTTAAACGTATTGGTCTAACGAACTAGACCCATCTTGTCATTCTTAATTTCAATCTTATAAAAGTGTGGACCATCATCGTCATACCTTGAGTTAGGTTTAAAGGACGTCTCACATGTTTTAAATTATACCATTTTGAATGTACTAAGGTAATATTTCATCTAATCGACCTATTTCATTATAACTCGGAACTGTATCGTATAGCACACGACAAATACTATCCAAGGTAATTTTTGGGTCCACATATCTCTCAACAATGAACCTTATATGAATGACCGTGGGTAAATCGTTGAAGAACTAGAGTACACTTAACATAAAAGATGAGAGGGCTCAAGAGAGAACTTGAATCATTCTTTAAATTTTCGAAGGAAAGGAAAAATGTTTATAAAAAAAATGAAATGCGATTGTTGCTAAAAACAAAAAATGAAATGCGATTGAATTGAGATATGACATCATAATATTCTTTCAATTTTTTAAATCTCAAATATATACTCCCTCCATTTCAAAATATATGTCGCATTCTTGCAATGTGCACTATTCATATGACTTACTTTAATCTTAATTTTTAACCAATATATAAATACAAATATTAGCATGTAAGATGTTGTTTAATTTATCTCGACAAATATTTTTAAAATATTAAATTTTTATAATTTTTTACCTTAGATAATTAAAAATATTAACGGTCAAAGTTGTACATTAACATGTGTAAAGTGATTGATGTAACATGTATTTTAAAAGGAATGGAGTATCATGATTATTAACAATTCTCATAAACCATTTAGAAACCCTCTCAAACAACTCTAGGTATATAAATTGGATATTAATGAACCCCTTACAAAAATCAACACTCAGCTAACACTTCTGATTATCTCCATCTCTACGCATCAAATGTATCACTTCTCTCTCAATCACTCTCAAGGGTGTAGAATAACATTGGGGTGTTCATTTTTATTTTTTTTTCCAATTTAAAAATCTTATTCTGCAATGAAAATTTAAGAATGTTGGATAAGAAGCCTACATAACCGTTTAGCCACCAACATTATTTAAAAGCCAAGAATACAGCTATATACTAAAAAACAAAACCATACTCATAATATTCATTTCATTTTTCAATCAACACGTATAACAAACATCAATTTATAAATACCGAAATGTGTCACTAAACCAATAGGCCAAGACCCATCATGACATCAAAGAAAGGTTATCCTTTATCATTATCCCTTTCTTCTATCTCAAAAAATAAATTTTGATTTGATAAAGTTTCTTCACATAAGTGCCTAAAATCTCCACCCGTGAACCCACTCATCACATGAATCTCTGACTCCATTAAGTGGAGAAGAGAGCTACACTTCACAAATTCACTTTACACATTCAACGATCCAGATTCTCTCTTTCCACAACATTCAACGGTCCTGATTCTACATTCATAAATTACCCTTTCTTTATAACCCCTATTTCAGACACATTTTTGTGACTAGTCACAATGAACCCTCTAAATTTCTTTCTATTTTCACTCATCTTTGCATCAACAACATTACTCAAAAACACAGAATCAAAAACACATTGGTTAGACACAAAATCACTAAAACAACTCAAACAAAACATAAACCCTAATTCAATAACCCCAGGTTCATGCATCAGTTCCTGGGACTTCACCTTTGACCCATGTGACCATCTCTTCAGTGAAAAATTCACCTGCGGATTCAGATGTGACACCATCATCTCCAATCTGAGTCGAGTCACTGAACTCAGTCTCGACCAAGCTGGTTACTCAGGCCCACTCAGCATAGACAGTTTTCATTATCTCAACACACTAGATGTCTCAAACAACTATTTCACTGGTAACATACCAGAATCTTTGTCTAGTTTAACTCGTTTGAGTCGACTCATTCTTTCATCAAACTCTTTTACTGGAGAAATACCATCTTCCATTGGATCTCTCACAAATCTACAAGAGTTGTATCTTGATAACAACAATCTTCAAGGAACGGTTCCTTCAAGTTTCAACTATCTTAAAAGCTTAACTAGGCTTGAACTTCAACAAAACAAGCTCAATGGAAAAATACCTAATTTGGCTTCTCTTGAAAATCTTTACTATATGGATCTTAGTAATAATGGATTTTCCGGTGACCCGTTTGGATTTCCGGCGTCTTTGCCGGTTTCTTTGGTTCAGATTTCAATGAGGAATAATAATTTAAGCGGTGGTTTAGCTTCTGAAACCTTCAAGAATTTGAATTATTTGCAGGTTGTTGATTTTAGTTCCAACAAAATCAATGGCTATGTTCCTTCTATATTCTTTCAGCTTCCATCTTTGCAACAGTTAACACTTTCATTCAACGAATTTTCATCCATTGAAGCTCCTTCTTATGGAACAGAATCATTTCAAAGCGAGCTTATAGCGGTTGATTTGAGTAATAATCAGCTTCAAGGTTTTTTACCTGCGTTTTTAGCTACGATGCCAAAGCTTTCTTCTTTGTCTTTGGAGAATAACCGGTTCACCGGTTTAATACCGGTTCAGTTTGCATTGAAAACGGTTTTTCCGGAGATAGGTATGGCTCCGTTTGGGAGGCTTTTGTTGGGAGGAAATTATTTGCTTGGTGGGATACCTCGTCCTTTGCTTGTTCTTAAACAAGATTCTGCTAATGTGAGTTTAGTTGATAATTGTTTGTTTAGGTGTCCTCATGTTTTCTTTTTTTGTCAAGGTGGAACACAAAAATCATCTTCTCAATGTAGTAGTGTAATTATTCCTTAGTTTATTTTATGAATTTGTGATGATGATGGTTTTTAATTTCATTCATACATGTACACTTTTTCTTTTGGTCTTATTTCTAGCTATCTTCTCTACTTTCTTTGTGCTAATGATAATCAAATACTAGAAGTATAATTTTTGTTTTTTGGGGGTTATTTATGGTCTAACATGTCCCTTTAAATGTTTAAAGAATTCAATATACAATGTTTAAGATAAAATTAGCACATTGAGTTTCTTAATTTACGCTTTTAGGACACGTTAACATTTACATTAATTTATTAATTTAATGATGGTGGATTTGTGTTGAAAGTAGGAGATAATAAACTATGGTGTAAGATGAAAGGGATATAGGGAATTTGGCTTGTGAGTTTAGGCAATGAGGATTGAGGATTATGTTTGGAATTGATTTGGTCAACTAGAGGAGGATCAAGCGCTAGATTTTGTGTCTTCTCCATGACGTTGTAAGCTAGTACTGGTAGTAATAACCATGTGAGCTTGGGATGGGAAACCCACGCATGTTTGGGGCCCTCTGTGTCAGTGAGGTTTGCCCGTTACAAAGGAATAGGTCTGGGCCATTGTCAGACAAATTAGAGAAGTTACACAGAGAAAAATTATTTTGATCTCAACCATTAAAATATTTTATCTCTCCTATGAGTTCTTTGTTTTTGCTTATTTTGTTTGGATTCTAAAATCCAAAATATTTTACATGTTTTGGAGGATTTTATGTATTTTTTATGCACCTCTAATGATAGCCAAGTTGCCATCTCGGACAGTTGAAATTTAAGTGTAAGCGGTTAAGGTTCTACATTGATGTAGGAACTGAGAATATCTTATATACAAGAGAGACGATTCATATATCTTAATGTTTTAAGGTTTTGGATAAACATAAAGTGTCAAAGTCTCTTAGTTGTCATGAACGTTTAACTTATCAGCTATCATAACGCGCTCTCCCGAACTCCTCCAACAAGTGGTATTGGAGTCATAGTTCAGATTATTAGGGGTGAGAAAGTGAAATCCTGGTGTGGATAAAGGCTAGTGATGCGTCTTACTCACATTCAATGGCAACCGTGACACGATTTTCACAGTTGCAGAGTACTATTTAAGTGTTTTAGCTCATCTTTTGAGTGAGAGCTTCAAGAGAGGAAAACTTGGGAAATCAAAGGATGTAACTTTAGGGTTCAGGGTCTTTGATTAGGGTTCTCTTGGGGTGGGAAGCATTGTAAACACCTTGGGTGAGTGAAAATCATTAAGTGTCTTGTTCATTTGTGAGATTGGAAAAATGGGTAGAAATTAGGTTTGTTCTTTGTGAGCTTGTTGAAGCTAATTTCTTGTAATCCATTTGTATCTCTTTGTAAGAACTCATTGATAGTGGATTGGAGAGATCAATCTCTCCCCCAGAGTAGGTTAAGTTGGACCGAATTGGGTCAACAATCTTTGGTGTGTTTTTTTCTCTTCTCTCTTTATCTTTTGCTTGTGGTTTTGTTTTTTCACTTTGATTCCTAGATTAGATCTAGGTGTTGTTATTGTTGTTACTGCTTGTGTTTACTTTGATATTGGTTAACTACTTTCCTTTGCTCCACACATCATAGTTTCATTGGTGTGAGTTTTGAGTCCGAATTCACAACAAAAAGTCTTAAGACAATAAGTATATAAGTCGTCTCTCTTATATAGACAATATTCTCTATTTTTAGTTGGTGTGGGACTAACCACTCACACTTGAATTTCAACACATACACACGTCGGTAGTCAGGCACTTATATCTAAGTGTTTGAAAACAAATTTTTTTGCGTCGACACATCATAAAACTCATTTGACATTTCTCAGACGTGTTAAAAATATTATCAAACTTGATTAAATTCATTTTTAGCTTAGTAGATGGATGAAAGTGAAAACTATTGTAAGTTATTTTAGATATTTTTTAATCAAACAATTTATTAAATTCAGATGCACATATGTATTTAGATCCTTAATTTATATCTTTTATAAACAACGTCCATACTCGTGTTGTGTCACATGTTCGTGTCATAACTCGGCTTCGTAGGTTTTCATCGTATCGGATAACCAATTGAGTTGCATTATTATCATCGTCATTAAGGATGAGTCTTTCTTAAACACCAACGTACTGGTGAACTATTAGGTATGATTACTTCTCTTTCACTCAAAGGACTCCTTTACTTTTGATATTACAGTATTTTTTCCAGCTACACTCATTATTAGAGCACTTAATAATGATTTAACCAATAAGGAATTTCAACATCGTGTTCCATACCAAATAAGTAGGCAAATAAAAAGTGATTTTACTTTTGATAAAAAAACAAAGAGAAGCATAATGTTTCTTTCTCAAAGAGTTTAGTAGTGAAATAATCATACAACAAGCTGGGGGAAGTGCTGTAGGTTCGACTCCATATATGATTAAAATATCGTACATGAGCTTTTTTATCAGAAATAAACACTGTGCTAAATCAAATAGACATAACAAAGCTACGAAAAATACAAGGTTAATCAAGATGTTAAAATCATAAAAACCATCTCTACTCCTCTAAGAATCATTTATTCAAAATAACTCTGAAACCAACATCAAATTGAAAGAAAATGTCACACTATTCTAGGGTAGTGAGCATTATGGTTTGCTTTGATTTTCAGTATTTGAGAGAAACACAGAATGCAAGCCTTGGTGATTGAAGTCCTCGGTTTTTTCCTATTCTGGCAATCAGACTAATGGAATTAATTTTGCTCTATTTGAATTTTGGGGAAAGAAATTCATATTGCATGAATGGGCCTTGAACTTGACATTCATATCGCAGGTAGGTCCATAACCTTTTATTTAGGATTGTTTCTTTTTCCATCTTATGGGTTTTTCTCGCGCCTTATACAATTCGAATTTTAGAATCCAAACTGCATAAAAAAAACCATAAAACCTCCAAAATCACGTTAAAGTATTTTGGATTTTATAATCCAAATAGAGCGCACGAGAAGCTAATAGAGTGGGAAAAGTAATGGTCTTTATTTAGGGTAATTTGGAGTATTGGACTACATGGATCATCAATCCCTCTCAGCATATTAGAACATTTTTCGACAAAAAAGAAGAAGCATATTAGATCGTAAAACTTTTAAGGGAATTAGTCACTTTGGTCCCTAAATGGGAAAGGAGTAGTCACTTTAGTCCTTGAATACAGAGAAATTGAAAAACAGTCCCTGAATGTAGACTTTGTTGGTCAATTTCAGGGACTAAAGTGACTAACGGAGTCTACATTCAAGGACTAAATTGATTAACGGAGTCTGCATTCAGGAACTAAATTGACTAACATAGTCTGCATTCAGGGACTAAAGTGACGACTCATTTCCTATTCAGGGACTAAAGTGATTAATCTTCCAAAACTTATATATAGATTTTGAGAATATATACAGTACAATCAACTAGTATATAGAGTACGTAATGCTAGTACTTCCACAGACCCCTTCGAATAACAAATACCTTTTCAATTACTTTTTCTCTAAATTCTACAAAGCTGTGTTTTTCCAGTAGAATTAGTCATTAAAGTAAATCAACTAAATCCAATTAGTAGCATAATGTTTTGATGTCGAATTGTGAAACATGATTTCCAGTGCGGTGGAGGTAGCTTTTCAATGAGGGATAAGTCGTGAGACAAATGAGGAAGGAGAGTGTGCAAAAAATGGTATACTTATGATCATACCTTGGGTGTGGCGTGGAGCCATACTTATGTTTGCAGATGGTCATTAGAGATTATATGGACAATATAGATTAGACGCGGCTCGCTTCTTTGTCCCAACTAAAACGGTAAGGATTATGGATTATTGAGTTGTCATGTATTGGAATGGTGATATGGACCGAGACACCGTCTAAAACATTATTGGTGGCGGATTGATTGTATTTTTTATTTTTTTTTACATAGATTGATTAATTGAGATGGGTGATTTTGATCTGGAAAAACATAAATTTAGTTTAATCAATCAAATCCACCCTTGAATTAGGTATGCTTGTAAGCTCATGAACTGATAAAACGTTATGTGGTTTTAGGATACAAAAGAGCCGTAACGAGAAAATAATCACAAGAGCACCAGTGGTCTAGTGGTAGAATAGTACCCTGCCACGGTACAGACCCGGGTTCGATTCCCGGCTGGTGCATTTTTTTTTATTTTTTTTAACTTTTCATTCATTTAATACCTGCTGCGGTACTAATTTCTGTTTGAGTAGCATCCACTAATTTACTCAAAACTCAAACTGCATTTATACATAAGCAATAAAGAATATATTTGCATCTTAACATCATGGCACCATCCAATTGCAGTGATTACATAAGTTTGTAACTCTTATGTACATATTGATCATATAAGCTTACAACAGCACTTTAATTTACCAAGATTTTTTAGAAAATTTTGATGAGGTTTTGATAAAAACTAGAAATAGCACCTATTAAAGGTTTTGCATATAAATGATGTAGCAGGGATAAGGTTAGGTGGCCAACACTTTGAAATTAGTTGAGTGCGTGTCACATACATATACATACACTAAAGTTTTTTGACCTTTTTGTTTTGCTTGCTTCTAATTTTTCCTTTATATGAACGGACCATTTGTATGCTCAATCTTATCTTTTGTTCAGATATGCATGTTAATGTTATAAATCCTATGTTTTTCTGGTACTGAAAGCACAGGAAACAATGGCCAATTAGTATAGTCTGTAAAAATTTAACTACTTAGCATCATGGTGGGGACCAATATATTGATATGATGTATATACTAGTTGTGCATAATTTGACTCACACTTATACATATGTCAAAGGATTCACATTCCACTATTGAAACTGAAACCTACTCATGAGAATTAACTAATATTATTGGTTATTTGGATGAGTGATATCACCTTTTTTCCATATTCATGATGATTAGCTAATAGTGTTTGGGTTTCCACATGGAATGAAATTGTGTAACAGGAATGAAAACCACTCTAAACCGTAGTAGGTTATATACAACAAAATTTGCTGATATCGATCTTATCAATTCACATTTGTATATATACACCGATAAGAAAAGATATGGCAGGTTAAAATTCGGTATTGTTTGAGAAAGAAAAGCAGAATAAGTAATCGCTAGGCTCTTGTATATTAATATTAATTAAGGCATGATTGGATGAATCATGTTAACTAGAAATTACTCATTGAGGAAGGATGATATGTCAACACAAATACAAATACCTTGTATTATTCACTTGAGTTCAATGATTATTTCTATTTTTTTTTCTGATATAAGCTGGTAGAGAAATTCTAATATGGTCACATGATCAAGTAAAAAGTGTATGGTCACACACACAAAAAGAAATATTATTTTAATAGTAAAGAGGAAATTGATAAAAAAAATGATTAAATATTTTAAGGACCATCTTTTTATGTGTGTCCAAACACTATTGATTTGGTTTTGTGACTATGGAAGAATACCTCTATAAGGTATTTGTATTTGTATCACAGTGTTTAAATAATATTTTCGTAAAAATAACCAAGCAAGTCAATTAACTAAAAAAATATGGAAAATACTAACAAATGTCTTTGTTAAGATATTTAAAGTGGAAATTTTGTGTTGAAAATTGTGCATTTAAAATATTAAAACTTTAAAATGTAACTTTTTCTCCATAAAACTTATAAATTATTTCTATTTATAAATCTTTAACAAATATCTTTAAGACGAGTAAGGATCATCTCCATTTATGAAAATAAATGGAGTATGTCATTTAAAAAGAGATACATACAAAAAATAGGATATAAGTCCTACAATTAAGTATGTCTCATCATCATTAATTATTATTAGCATTTTTTAAAATTGTGTGTCAATAATCCATATCTCTCCAAATAATAAAAATGGAGAATGAGATAAATAGAGAGATCTTAGCTCCCTTAAAACAAGTGTTGGCCAGACAAAAAAAAAATACTACAATCAAAGAAAAATGATTGACTTAAAATATGAAAGGAAAAAGAAAACATCGAAATCGCGGTTTCATGCACAACGTCACTTGTCAGCTCCATACCCAATAATAACTCCACACGTCATAAACTTAAAAGGACCTCTTTATTGACTCAAACTAAAAGGACATGGGGAGGCTGAAAACAGCTCGGAGCCGGCTCCATTCTTCCATGCAATTTTAACCCTGATTTTCTTTTTTATTGAGTTGTGTTTTATCCACAAGAAAACGAGTTAAAATCCTCTCCATTTTTTATCTTTTTTATTTCTTCTATTTGAAAAGATAAAAACACAAAAATAATTGTAAATTCTTCCTTTGTTGATTTTTAAGTGTCTTTTTACGGCGAATTTTCCGTTTCTATTTAACTATCATTTTAGTATTTTAAAGGTATGATCTGTCAAGTATACCCTTTATCGATTATTCTTATATTTTTAAATAAAGCTAATTAATGCTACATATTTGAAGAACTAGAGTTCGTTTTTTTGAACAAAGTTTGTTTGTTTTGTTTTAAAACAAAATTTGTTTCTTGTTAGCTTCAAATTTAAACAAAATTTTGTTACCTATAATAATAGTTCCATGAAGAGTTGAAATTCTATAAATAACATGAGTAATACTTGTTAAAAAATTTAAGAGATATGCACAATATTTAGAAAATTGAAAATTATTTGTTATGAGAGAAAGATAAAACGCGTAAAAAAATAGGAATTTGTTAGAGAAAGAGAGTAGTAACTGACAGTTGTTTGTTACATATTAAATTTATTGAAAATATAAAGTGTGTGCAAAAAAATATGAAATTATTAGTGGATTAAAATAAGGGTATAATAGGAAGAAAAAAATGTGCAAAAATACACTTCGCTGTTTTTGAGTTAAAATTTTAAAACGACACTTAAAAAGGAACGGAGGGAGTAATTAATAATGGTGTACTCATATCCACAACCTATTTTTTCTGTCTATCTCTTTCGTAATTGCAATCTCCATTTATTTTTATAAATGGAGAAGATCTCAACTCCTAGAACATGAATGACATCATAATTTCATTTGACAGTGTTTGATTTGTAAAGTTGTTTAAAGAATAAGATAAATTTGAAGTATGAGTAGGATAAAAACTGAAATTATTGTCTTTCACAAATCTACAACATAATTTTTTATTTCATGCACAACTTATTTACATTACTAAAATAGTTTTTTTGTCTACAAAAAATCGTATAAAACCAAAAACCGTTTAGTAATATAAAAAATTGTCTTATGTTATTTTGTCTATTAACTTTTTAGCATATCAAAATCACCCTTAATATGTATGTATTATTTGGATCATAAAAGAATGTGAAATGAAAGAAAGTAAGGGGAAATATTTAAAACGAAAGAAAGTAAAAAACAAGTGAATAGAAAATGGGTCAATTTTATGGTCAACAAATGAAACAACTTTAACCAAGTTGCTTGAGCTCTAGTGGCAAGGAGCTCCTTCCAAGGACGTATCCGGGGAATATCAAGTTCGATTTTCAGGGAGAACAACGCTTGGCCAGTGCGCATGCCTCTACGCACGAGCTGGATTAGTCGCTCACCTTCGGGGGGTCGAGAACCGGTGCGAAAGCAAAAAAAAAAAAAAAAAATTTTATATTTTG
>Ga0228711_1001298_pt1 | contig 36160 bp, 17 predicted proteins | sample MedpolnodulmetaG_2_FD_177996 | JGI IMG/M metagenome (GOLD analysis project Ga0228711, IMG submission 177996) | Root nodule microbial communities from Medicago polymorpha collected in Santa Monica, California, United States - brown nodules | ecosystem: Host-associated > Plants > Roots > Nodule... | reverse complement strand
ATTTTTAGCTTATTTATTTATTTTATTACCATATGCATTTTATTTTTTTTGTCATTTATATTATTGAGGGAAAGGGGAAAGGGGACTTTCAGTTTGGATCCAACGTCCTTATAAAATCCCTCTCACTTTAGTTAATTTCATCACGCTTAATTTTTAGACCTTAGATAGAATAACCAAAATCTCAAAAAACATTCAAATAGTCAAAAATCGCAAAAATATCTTTCTTAAAAAACCTTGGAATTCAAAACAAGTGACTCCTATTTTTTCAAATCAAACTTCAATCAATTTTAATCATATTTAGACTTTTTTTCAAATCTTAAAATCAATCAAATCGCATTTTATTCTTCTATGTCATTTCGACCTCTTATCCTCTCAAAAACATTTTCAAAAATCAATTGCATCACATTTTATTCTTCTATGCCGTTTTGGCCTCTTACCTCTTCTAAAAACTTTTTTTCAAACTTTAAAATCAACCAAAACAAATCACTAGGCTTTTTACCCCGAACTACATGATTTTGATCTCATTCGGGTATGTAGGCAAAAGACTCTGTCTTTTCAAATCAACAAAATAGCAAAAACATTTTCTTTTTTCTTCATTCACAATTAGAGGAACACAACACAAGTATAAGGTATACTTTGTCGGGTGCAGAAATGTACAGGAATTGAAACAAGCATATAAGATGAGACTACACCCATTCTTACTCACTACTCAGAGAACCAACAACACTTAAAATCACTTGATACCGATTGTGTAATTTGTACATCTATATGGTGATAACTTTGATGACAATCTTGTTTTTCTTTCTTCTTATTGGTCAAAAACTACTGAGAGAGAAAAGGGAAGGTAGATGATAAGAATATCATGTGAGTATGAGAGAAAAAGTTGTTTAAAAATTGTCATGAGAGAAAAAGTTGTTTAAAAATTGTCATAAAATGGTTGTACAAATATCATTTTTCATGTTACCAATTAAACTAACCAAGAGCTATAATACAAGTAAACACCACAAACTATTCAAACACCAACCATGTTCTAATGCATAAAAAAGCTCAAAACTTATGATCCGTCCTGCATCCTCGATATATCACACCAAATAATAATCGATCCAAAGCTGAGCAATATACATGATCAACTGAACTGCAATTTAAATCGCAAAGACAACATCAATTGATGCCTTCTGCCCAGACCATTCCGAAGTTAAAAAATGCCATTTTCTTTTAAGGATAGTAGGAAATACTCTCAGTATGCCAAGAAAACCATTTAGAAAATTATTGTTTTTTTTCTTCTAAGATTTAGCTGGTGTTTGGTGTAACGGTGGTGTAAATGTATCGTTGCGTTTAGTGTGAAGCTCAATCAGGTAGCTTAATAAAATTGCGGTGAGAACAGTTTCGTAACACGAGATTGGCTGTTTGTACGCGTTAGCAAACATGCTCAGTTTCGTTACACGAGATTGGCTGTTTGTACGCGTTAGGAAACATGCTATTAGAAAATTATTGTTGTAGTTAGGGTGCTGGAAAAAAAAATATGTTTGCCATTCATTTTTTGTTTACCCAAAGCGACAAAAAATCTCGAATTGGATAGGAAATAGGATCTAAGCAGTGTTGCATAATGTAACAGCCCGATTTTCACTAGATTTAATTTTAATTATTTTTCTGTGTGTTTAATTGTGCTTGTGTGTGATTAATTGCCTCTGTGTGTATTTTGGGTTAGGATTAGCGGATTTCGGTGTAGAAGGGTATTATAGTCATTTTAGACTCAGGGGTATTTTGGTCATTTTGTGAGCAGGGGTAAATTAGTAATTTAATGGTGAGAGTTATTTTTTGTGTTTCAAGTGAGAACCATTAGTTTTACTAAGTTACTATTCGGTAGTGATAATTAGTTTCGAACTGGTAATTATTCGATAACTTTTAACCGTTAGTGGATAGAAACTTTGGGAGTTAGTTTATAAGTATAGTGAGCCCATTAAGACATTAAGTGGGTTAAGCCCAATTATGTAGAGAATATATAAGTATTAGTCATTAAATAAAATAGGGTTACATAATCATTTTACACATTTTGAGAAGAGGTAGAGAGAGAAAGAGCAAGAGGAAGAAGAGAGGGTTTGAAGAGAGAGGCTTGAAGAACGAAGAGATGATAGAGATTCTAGGAGCTTAATTGAAGCTTTTGCTAGGATAATTGCTTATTGAGGTAAGGGGGTTAGATTTCAATCATAATCTCTTAGTTTAATTTCTTCTCTAATTTTATGCATAAGTGCTTAATTGTGAAAAATGATTATTGTGATTTTAATTGGTGAAATTCGTGCTTATGTTTGGATGCAATGTTTGGGTATATGAATTTGAAGATAATTAAGTTGTTAATTTTGAATTTTAGATGCTTATGATGTATATACATGTATGCTTATGTTTTAACCAAAATTGATGAAGAATGAATTGTTGTTGATGAATTCATGTTTGATTGATGTTGTTGTTGTCATGAGGTGTTGTTGTTGATGATTCATACCTTGGGTGTTCATAATTACAGATTTGTGGTATGAATTGAGTTGTTGTTGAGGGTTTTGTAAAAATGGATTGAATTGATGAATTGTGTTGAAATGATATTTGATTTCATGTTTAATGTGTTTTTGAAAGCCCTTTTGAGTTCATGAACCTGTAAACAATCTTTGTAAACATATTTGGGTGTTGGGAGATCAAAATTGGGGATTTTGGGTGAAAAAGGGGAAGAACCCGAAAGTTGCTGTGCAGAACTGATGACTGTACGCTTAAGCGTGCTCCCAAGTGTGCTCCAAGCGTACATCCACTGTTAGCTACTGGAACCTGCACACTTAAGCGTACAGGTGGACGCTTAAGCGTACAAGTCCAGTTTCAGCAACTTTTGATTTTCGTTCCGGGCTTTCGGGGACCAATCCGAGCTTTGTAAAACACTCCTTTCAACTTGTTTAATTATTGTTTATGCTCTTAAACCTATTGGAACATCTCATTGATGAGATTGGACTTGATTTTGTGATTTTGAACTTAACTTTTGAAAATTGTCTAAGAACGTCGATTTTTCCGAAACTTGTTTTTCTCAAGGAAATGGACTAGGGTTAAGGTTGTATACTGATTATATGATTTCTAAAAATGGTAGTGATTGGTTTCATTGAGTTTTAACTTGTTTTGCTTTGAAAATGGAATTCTTTTGGAAAAGTAAAATGAGAGACGAACTTTGTCGAAAATGGTCTTTAAGGTCGAGTACCTTGCAAATCTTTCATGAATAGCTTCATATGATTGAATGAGGATATGTGAATGATTGTTAGGTGTTGAAAATGATGTTTAGCATAAAATGTTGTATTTTCTCCTTTACTTGGAATGTGAGAAAGTGTATGAAGTCGTGGAGCCATATTATATAGTTGATGTGGATTAACATACATATGACAATCGATGTGGATGTTTGTTGATAATGTGATGAGGACTCTTAATTGAATTATGAATTGTTGATTGTGTGGGCGTAAATACTTGATAATGCAATTGTTGTTGAAGTTGGTCAATGTAAATGGAGGTGTACTTTTACATTGTTGTTGGTGGATGTATATGTTGAAAGTTTTGCATTATTGGGTCTTTGCTTGTGTGTCCATGCATCATAATTCATATTGAGTCATATGAGAAATGTAAAAGGAGGTGCACTTTTACATAGTTGAATCGTAAGAGGAGGTGTACTCTTACATGAGATGTTCGGTTGACATCTAGTTGTCAGTGATATGGTGCCACATGCATATATGTGTCGTATATAGGTGCATATCATATTGGCATGAGTCTTAAGTGATGTATGTGAATGATGGTTGTTGTTGGTAAGTGTGTTGATGAATATATACTCGTGACATTATAATTGTTGTGTGTATATGCATATGAAAGTTAATTGCTCCTGATAATTAATTGAGATTTAATTGATTCATTTATGTCAAAATGTTTATGTTGATTATGATTGATGTGATGCTTACCCCCAGTGGTTTTGACCGCCTACCTGTTTGTATGAATGGGTAGACGGAGTGCAGGAGTAGTTTGCTTTTGGTGAGTGCTTGGATAACGGAAGCTAATCTCCGTTATCGTTTCTTGGAGTCTTAGATTAGGCTCTGATTAGGATGTCGGTCTTTATGTTTGTTGGATTTATTTATTATTGAGATTTAACCCATATGTCGGGATTGAGAGATTTTATATGATGATGTATATTGATCTCATGGCATGTACACTTTGGAGATGTATGATTTATATCCGCTGCGACTGTTCAGAATTTATATATACATGCATGTTGTTCGAATTTTGTTGATGACGTAGCGTCTATTTCTTGAATATATGTTTTATTCGCGTGTTTTATCGCTTTAATAGAAATAGGGCATTACACATAACAAAATGACATGTGGCATTTAAAATAATCAACGGTTGAGATGCACCTATATATAAATTAGGTGTAAACCTATATATCCATAATTATGTGTCACGAATGTAAGCATCTCTCACTTCAGTGCTGCCGCGGAATCTTATTTGTTCAATGTAAGCATATCCCTTCCTCACTTGTGTTGTCTTTGAAATTCATTGTTTTAACATAACTTACCATTGCAATCCAACATTAATTTGTCGCTGAATGAAATTTTCTTCTGTATGAGATAATAATAAATCAACGTGGGTGTTCACGGATTTTTACTCAAACATGTTAAGTGACACGATCAAACTCAATCGGTTTGGATTGTTTCTTGTTTTGAATGTACTCATAATATTTTGAGTTTCTTTTTTCACCCTTCTCGCCGCCCATTCGTATTCTGAAATCTGAAATGTAGTAGGCTGTTGTAGGGTGTTTTAAGTGTTGTTTGTTGTTAGGATTCTGTAATTTGAAATGTTATAGGGCACGCGAGAAGGCCAAAGGGTGAAAGAACGAAAGTTCTCTAATTTTTATGTCAAACCAGAACTGACCCAGTCCAATGATGAGCATATAGGGTTTTTTTTTTCTAGGTTTTTTTTTTAATCAAGTAGTTTATTGACTAGAAATCCACCTAGTTAAATGCACGAGACCATTTTTTATTTACTCCCAAGGTCCATACAAAGGGTCGAAGGGAGTATATAATTAAATGACATTCTCTTTTATTTTATGAAAATTCTAACATTCACGCATTCTATCACTTTGTTGCAGAATCGCTTTTGTTTTCTGTGAGGTAATCATAATGAAGAGAGGAAGGCATGATCATAACCAAGAGAAGAATGAAGACAGGCTCAGTGTCTTACCCGAGTGTATTCTACTTCACATTCTCTCCTTTTTGGACCTAGAAGAGGTAGTCCAAACTTGTATTCTCTCCAAAACATGGAAGAATCTCTGGAAATATCTTCCCATCCTTAAATTAACGTCTAGACACTTTAAGAAGAATCTCAAGGGTTTCACCAAATTTGTGTCTCAGATCTTGTCTCTTCGCAATGACTCAACAGCACTGCACACACTTGATTTTCACTGTCGGGGTAGCCTGGAGCTTCACATACTCGAAAGAATTTTGAAATATGCTTTTTCACATAATGTCCAGCGATTAGGAGTTGATGTCTCTTGTAATATTCCCCAATTTCCTCTTTCCTTCTTTTCGTGTCACACATTAAGGTTTCTTAACCTTCGTATTCACTTTTTCACTCTTTCGAATTTATTTCCTGATTCTCTGGATTTACCAGCATTAACCAACCTGTCTCTACAAGGCTTTCTCTTTTGTGTCGGCGATGATGGTCGTGCCAATCCCTTTTCAACATTAAACAAGTTGAATAGTTTGATCATTAACAGATGTGCAGTTCGTGATAAACAAAACCTCTACATATCGAGTGCCACACTTGCCAATTTAACATTAATAAATGATTTTTCTTCATCTGGGATCAAATTTCAGTTATCGACTCCAAGTCTTTGTACCTTTGCTTATCGGGGGCATGTTGGTTTTCAAAAACTCTTCACGAGCAATAGCAATCTCTCTTCAATCAAACATGTAAATCTTGATGTAAGTATTGGTTTTGGAATGCGGTCAAATTCTGCAGATAATCCTTTGCTTCTACTCGACTTGCTGGTCGAGCTTGCTAATGTTGAATCATTGACAGTTTCTTCATTCACTCTTCAGGTAATTTAAGGAATCTTTGATCTTGAGAAAATTAAGCCGTTTCACTTTCAGTTTTCACACTTTTTATTACATCATATTATCTTCCATTCTTGCTGATTTAGAGTCTTCTGTCATTGATTAGGTTCTCTCCTTAGTTCATGATTTATCGAAGGTTGAATTCAATTCTTTGCATAACTTGAAGTCACTTAAAGTAAATACTTACCAACAATCAATACCAGATGGAATATTGGACTTTTTGCTTCAAAATGCTCCATCAACAAAGGTTGACATACATCGATTAAGGTAAATATACATTCAACTTATTAAACACAATTTTTGTGGTTTGTTTATTGTCTTCTTTTTTGTTTTTGTTTCCTCGGCCCCTATTTACATGTTTGATTATATTGGCTAACTCACTTGAATTTTTTTCCTTATAAATGTTTAATGAAATGTTAAGTTGATATGTTTTGGAATAGTCTCACTAATTTCTTGGTTCTTATTTTCCATTTGATTGGTATTTGTTTTGGTTTTCCATTTTTGCAACATAGATGCTGATGTATGGATTGACTTCCTACTTTCTTGATTTCTTGATGCTCTATTGTCTGATAAAATGAAAATGACCTACTTATGTACATGTATGGCTTGTAATATATGAATCCTTGTGACATTTTCCCTTTTTCTTTTATTTTGTGTATCAAATCCCTAGAGTAACAACTAACCGCAGCGCATCTATTCATTTTCTTGAATTCCATAAAAGAATATTTCCAATGTATGATGTGCTTGGGAGAAAATCAAATTAAGTTGAATTCCGCTGTCAAGAAATCAGTAACATTCGATCTAATGGTTCACCTTTTGACTTTAGTATGAATTGTTTGATTGACATCAGAATGCTCTGTAACTGTGTCGGTATGATTAATGAGCTATTATACAATTTTATGGTTTTTTATTTTGTCTAACTGTCATAGTATTGAGCTCTTTGTTGTCATTTTGTTTTCGCAGCGGTCATCCTTTATTGTTGTGAAGAACATTACATATTGGATGTGTTTCATACATATTGGAAGTTACTTGTGTTTGACATGTTTATCTTAACTCACTTGGGGAGCTCGTTTATATTTAGCTTTGAAGCCTCGGTTTTATGTATTTTACATTGTTATGAATTCTGCTTCAAACACTATCACTATCTCTTTAACTTAGTAATATAGAAACTTATATATTTCTATAGCCTATGTAGTCAATAGCTTCCATAGTGATGTAGCGTAGCTTAGTAACCTATAGACATTGCGCAAAACATTATTGTGTTACAGTTTTAATTTTTTGCTGTATTGCTTTATAATGGAAGTTAATAAGGGGCCTAATACTAAGGTAACTGGTAACCATGTTTTTTCTGAAACAAGATTTGAGGTGTAGATACTCTTCGCCTGGTTCAACAATCAATTACATCAGACAGTGCCAAAGAAAGAATAGTCAAAGTTTGAGAGTGTTTGATATTAATGTTGTACTTTATTGTCAAAGTTTAATTACCAAACCTGATATTGCCTAGTGGACTGAAGTTATTAAGCACTTATGCTACTAGAAACTATGAAACTTGGTTAAAATACATTCTTTGTTCCTGTTTATACTTTATTTGCCAATTTTGGAATGCAGCTTTTTATTTTAAAACTCGGTATCTGATTCAAGGAGTGACTAATCCGAGTTGTCTACTTACGGGTCTCATTTAAAAATCAAAGCAAAGTTCTGTATGGATTAATCCATCGAAATTGATAATGAGAGGAATCAAAACTGAGACTTTAAGAGAAACACACTCCAAGATACTGGCTAAACCATCAATTCAATTCAAATGGACTGGTTTCTAGATATCTACCTGTGTTTTGATTTCTTTTGGGATTTTACATTGTAAAAGTAAAGTACGAGTCTCTACTTTGTGAATCACAATTTGATATTTGTGTATCTGTTTGTGGTATTTTTACGAATTGGTTCGCATAAATTCCTCTATAATTCCTCGAAATCGGTGAACCGAAATATGTGAAAATCAAAGAAAGTGGAAGACGAGGTTTAGCATGAGATAAGGATAAAAGAAAACCCATGGTGGTGCAAATAAATTTTGCACAAAACTTGGAGAAAGAAAACGTTTCTTACAAAATAACAATGATAAAAAAAGTCGATATCAACAAAGGTTTTAAGTATACACTAGTTTGTTGTAGTCGACTATTATAATCCTTATACTTTTTTCTCACAATTATTTAAATTAACTAGTTAAATATTAAGAGATTTTGAGTACCATAGCAGAGTTGAAAAATACTCACATCGGGTAAAATAGATCTTTTTCTTATAAATTTGTTGATAGCTTACTATACTTGATTAGGTAATACGAGACTCTATACCCAGACTCTATACCTTTATTAGTATCAAATTTTTCACATGTAACGTATCGTGAGCCTGTACAAATGAGAATTGAAAATTATGTTAACTATGGTTGTGGTTATAACGAACTATACAACCGGTAACGACCAAAACAACCGGTAACGACCAAATTATTCGATTTGTTTAATGTCGAAAAGGGGATTAACACGGCCATCATTGCTGACACACAAGATAAAGCCTTGTAGAGACATGTTCTTTATTTCTGGAAAATTTAAATTTAGAGAATTAGGAAATAAATATTTACGAGGATAATAGTCAAGACTGAGGTTAAGATACGATAATGTGTGACAAGAAATGAATAAAGGGAAAATTGTGGAATATAACAATCAACATCAACTCATAATTGCTGAACTTTACATGAGAATGCATATTTCAAAATTCTTGAGTGTGTAATGTTACTCTACGGTGAAAATTGAGGGCTTGCAGTGCAATCGTGTCATTGCGAAGAGACAAAATGAGAGGCACAGATTTTGTGAAACCCTTGAGATTCTTTCTCAAGTGTCTAGAACTTATTTTAAGGGTGGGAAGATACTTCCATATATTCTTCCAAATATTTTGATGGTTATGCCTTTCTCTCTTCATTGTGATTATCTCGCAGAGAAAAGAAAGCAAAAGCAAAGTGTTGGACTGCGATGGTTAATTAGGTTGAAAATCATAAACTTTGATGCGAGGGATGATGCCTATATTGATTGTTGTTTTGAAGTCACAAGATTGTTGAAATCTCGATGCAGTTGGAATGAAGAAACAAACTGGAGAACAAATGTTCTTTATTTTCTTAATGAATATTTATTTAATATCTAAAACTGGAGTCTCATCTCAACCTTTAATTTTTTTTCAATGCCACATGTCATTTGGTTAGGCAATAAATAGAGTTCTAATTTTTTGATAATGCTCATATGATCGCAATGATTTGGGAACAAATCACTCCCCAAAATACATAGCCATTAAAAAACTAAAAAAAATAAACTCACCTTATCTTAAAAATATACAATTTTTTTAATTCATTTTTCTTACTACTTTTTTCAAATATGTGAATGTGTACAAATATTATAATCCATTATAGAAATTGGAAATATATGCACACGAGAATGAATTTTCTCAAGTGTGATTTTCACATAAGATAAAGTATGATATCTAATCATTCATGTTCATCACATCTAAATTTATCATGTGTTTCCATCTTCTTTTAAAAGATGAAAGATCACACTTTATTTCTCTCATGTGAAAAGTACACATGAGATATACATTTGTCTAAAATGTGAAGGATCCATCAATTACAAACTCAATGAAAACGAAAAAATAGAATAACGAAATCGCAACAGAACAACATTGAAAACAAACGTAATTGTTAATAAACATAGTGAAACTCACAAGAAAACACAACTTTGTCAATAGTTCGCAAACATTGACTCGTTTGTTGGTTTGCATATCACCAATCACATGTCTGTTTTTAGGACTTGTGAATTGGGATTGGGAGACGAAAAAATGGATTATAGGAACGAGCCAATAAAATCAAAGTCTTAAGAATAAAGATTATATTTTTCTGGAATGTTCGAGGAATTGGTAACTTCGACACTAGAGTTACTATAATGAATTTATTTTTGTTTCATACACCTTTGTTATTATTTATTGCGGAACCTATTGTTGGAACATTGATGTGAAGATGGAAATAAATTGGAAGGTTGGAAGATTAAACACCAAGTTATTAAACTTTGATCTAATGTTGTGTGAATTGAAAAAATAGAGTGTGGGAGTCCCACATAAAATAGAACATACACATTAGTAGTGTTTAAATAGTGGTATTTAATTTTAAATACCTGATAATGATGAAAATAATAATAATTATTATTATTTATTCATGGATATCACTTCCCATGATTTTAGGTTATATTTGTTGTGATAAGATTGAGAATCCAACTGAATTTCCTATCTTTCCTTCGTTAGTGAGTTTGTTTCTTTCTTTTTGAACTTATCTAATTAGTTTGTTACTTGAGCTGATCTGTGGGTTGCTTAATTTTTAAGTTTACTTAATCATTAAGTTTCTCCAAATTAGTTACAATCTCTCTCTATTAATAGAGAGTTCACACAGTGCATTCAAAACACTGAAATTCACAGTTGATGTTTCCTGTGTTTTTCCTCTCTTCTCCCTCCTTCGACTTGTGTTGACAAGTCCTTCTCCTTTTTCTACTCCTTTCTGTCCCTTCGGAATTAAGAGTGTTCTTAAGACCTTATAGTCCCTTGTCGGTATATTGTCCCTTCGGAATCAAGAATGGTCTTAAGAGCATAGTCCCTTCGATAATTCTTTCCCTTTGGAATAAATAATATATTAAGATCATAGTCCCTTTTCGGTATAATAAGAATGATTTTAAACATATATATATATTCTTCTTCAATTCATGGAGAAGTTAGATGTTAGAATGGTCGTAGCACCATATTTGAGTGGTTGAAATACCATATTGATATTTGGAGAAGTTAAAAAACTAGAATGGTGATAACACCATATTTGAGTGGTCTCAACACCATAATAGAATGGTAACAGTACCATACTAAAGTGGTTTCAGTATCCAAAGAATGGTCTTGGTACCATATTGAAGGTGTAATTCTCGAACGGTTTTCTACGGTGCAGTAGTTAATTGAACAGTTGTAGCTGGGCTTGTTTTATCCTAGAGGCGGCGTGGTTGATTGTCTGCCTTGCACAATTTTGGACAGTGCCACGAAACGTCTTAAAGAGAGCGACCTGGTCGTGACTCAACCTAGTAACAACTTCGGTAGATAATAGAATTTTGAAATTCAATTACAACAGTTTAAAAATCCAAAAACAACAGATATAAACAGAGGGGATCTTTACTCCCAACGAGCGTATCAAATGTTTATATAATCTTTCATTGATTGAATTGTACATACATGATCGATACAATATCATAGTGTTTTTAAAAGTGATACAATATCATAGTGTTTATACTTTTTTTTTTCTTCAAATAGTCTAGTGATTAGATTTTTTAAAAGAGAATAAATAGAGTGTTCGGAGTTCGTACTCCAACTCCGACATATATTACGCAATGTTCATACTAACTGAGCTAAGCTCATGAAAACGTATTTTTAGTTATTACCGCCATGAGAATAGCTGTGAACATTCCATGTCAGAAAGAAAAAAATGTGAACCGTTCTGTGTCTGAAGTTTTGTATACTACTGCATAGTCGTCATTCAATTATTTAGTAGGAGTACTGTAATTTGTATATCATTATCTTAAAATAAATTTTAATATATTTGTCAATAAAATAAAAATACCATGTGCTCACTTCATCTGCAAACAGAAAAAAGAAAAACTTCACGGTATTAAACAAACAATTTCCTTGAATAATTAATTATAGCACACGATGTACTAATTTAAGTGTTTAAAAGTGATAACACCATCATGTGATGGATTAGTAACAAGATGTGTCTCACACAGCACACTAACACTGACTCACTGTCACCATGGGCCAAGCGTGACAGATATTTTTTGAGCACCAACTATAATTGAGAATGGCAAGTATTGCGCGCTACTACTTGATTCATGTCTTCTCCATCCCATTCACGTGGTAGTTGAGAAACCCCAACTACCATTCAAGTTCTACCTTAATTTCTTTAATGAATGAATAAAAATGAGTAAACCACTGCATGTCCCTATTTTTTTTTTTTTAAGTTATTCTTAAATTAATCCCTGAATTTATTAATATTTTAAATTAATCATGTCTTTGTTAAAAGTTTTTTAATTGGGTTTCCAACTTTTATGTTTTTGTCACAAGATGAGAGACTTAATTGAAAAATTTTTGACAAAAATATAGACTAATTTGAAATATTAATAAAGTTAGAGATTAAGTTGAGAGTGACTTAAAAAAATATGGACCAATTTATAGTTTACTTCAATAAAAATATACTAAATTTATTTGGTGAAGAGTTCTCCTAAGCAAAAACCAACCATTACTTTTTTTCTTTCTGATTCAAGCAAATCAACAAGTTGATTGCGTGTTAATGCAATAAATAAATTAAACAAACTAACACCCACCAATGTGTCGCTTTGTAGCTACAAGTGGTAGTAATAGATCGGATAAATCATCCCTGTGAGCATAGTTCAGTTGGCAGGGACATGTTATATGTAGAGGCTGAGGTTCGAAGCCCAGACATTTAACTTATTCACCTTCAAAAAGGTGAATTCCTACTACTAGACTACTTGACAAAAAAAAACCCAGTTAGATTAATCAGTGTCTACAATAGTTTAAATTAGGCAAAGTCAGGTAAGATTTTTTTTGAAAAAATAGATAAATTAAAACTTTTTTAAAAGTTTGTTTCCATATAAAAATATGATTAGGTTAACAAGTGTCATTACCTTTTTTAAAGAAGTGTCGTTACGCTAAAGATACTTGTTAATGATCCAAAAAAAATAAAAAAATAATATGTTTGATGTGCAATATTTTTCTTAAAGTTTTAATGAGTTGAATTTATAAATTCTAAAATGATTTTTTTTTTAGTTTCTCATTCTTAGAGCACCTATTAGCATTTTTCATAAATATGGCTCAACAAAAATTTCATTTTAGTCTATCAAACTTTTTTTATTTAAGTAAATTAGTTAACATTTTGTGATATGAGTCGTATCATAATGGATAGACATAGACATTCATATACATTTATTGGATATATTATAAGAGTTTGTCTAACATGTTCCAATACAAATTAACTTTTTTAAAATTTATTAACACGTACAAATTTGTGTATAGTAAAAAAACCCATACTATAATATCATCTTAGAGTTTGTGTTTAGTCTAATTCAACCCAAACTTCAAACTAATAATATGATATATATCCACCACTTATAAATACATGTCTAAATCATCTCATATACAACTTTTAACAATAACTTCATTATACAATGTCAATATGCCCCTAGCGATTAGTTTTAAAGTCTATTCTACTCATTTTATGAATAAGAAAAGTCTAATACACTCATTCAATACCATGATGTCGGTTGAATATCCGCACCAGTCTAGAACCTTAAAGACAAGTTAAGTCAATTAGAAAATGCCTAAGTTACACTCTCATTCCAAGCCACACAAACACGTCTGTGAGACTGTACGCCAAAAAAATATGGAATTTTCCTTGATGAGTTCTAGATCTTTTCTTTCATATGATTTCTGCAATTCTTTGTAAACTAGTAGATGAATATTCCATGGTGACATAATTGTAAACAATATTATAAAAAAACTTGACGAAACTAGCTTATCCAACTGCAATTGGTTGAACGGGAACTATGTGTGTCTCATTGGTTCTATCTTCTGCTACGTGTTTAAAACACTGCATAAAACCATACACATCCACTATTAAGGCTTCTAGCTTAAAAATCTCACCCAGTTGACGTTTTTTACTTGATCCATCAAAGTGTTTACATGTAGATCAGCTATGTTAAACAGTCACCATCTTTAACTTGTTCGCAGCCACTCATGCTGAGCATCCTCCTATCTACAAAAGATTAACTCTCATTCTCATTAAAAGAGAATATCTCTTCATCTTCATTATAGATATACAAGATGACCTGTATTTTAAGTGATCATGGTACTAATAATGTGTCAAAATAATGTTATGAAATAAGTTAAAATTGACCTTTCAACAATATATGAAACCTCCAGTCAAGAAAAGAAAAACTATAAAACATTTGACCGACAAAACATATAAGTTCTGAGAAGAACAAAACGCACAATGATTTTTCCAGACTCTTCCATTCATCAAGTTTAAAATATTTATTTAAAAAAATCAAAATAAGTTTAAGAAGAGTGATAACAACACTCTCTTGTTATTATGAGAAAAAAATGTAATAATATTTTTTTAGTTATGTCACTTGGTGGTTAGAATGAGGGGCACTTCTTAGGCCCGACGAGCCTGGGCAGTTGTCCGGGTTGCAACTCAAATTTTTTACAATTTTTTATGTAAATTTCTCTGAATTTCTTATATAAACCTATATAAATTGGGCAATTTCTTTATACTTTTTTTATTATTTGCTTGCAATTTCTTATGAAAATCCCTATAAATGTGTTGTAAATTTTTTTTGCCCAAAATTTATAATAATTCTGGCTCCACCACTGGTTAGAATTCAACTTTTAAGGTGAATAAACGTGATGTTTGATGTTCAAACTTCGACCTTACGTATTACAATATATTACCAACTGAATTATGTTCCTAAAGACATAAATAATAAACATTTAAATTTAAAACAACAATTATCAACTTATGTTTTTTTTTTAAGTTGAATAAACGAGGTGTTCAAAATTTTAATTTTTTACATTATAATGTATTCTCCTTAGCCTGAGATTTAATTAATAAAGAAGAAGAAAAAACGTGACATGCGTGGACAGCACGAGTACTTCGTAAAATAGGGATAGCTCGTATTCATCGACTAACTACGATCTCGTGCGAATGCATGCACTACACGAGTACTTCCTCTGTAAATTATAAAAACTCTGAATCCGTTAAATAGCCAATTTGCTCTCATTCCATCATGGCTTGTTAGAGACTCGGGATAATTAAATATGTCCATTGAAAACTTGAAAATAAATTAAACTTACAAAGATAGACATTAGTATTAAAATTATCAACTTCTTCAAAAAAAAAGTATTGAAATTATCAAAGTTATTAAGCACAGAATTTAAAATAAAAAAAAGCGTAAATAAAATGTCACATTATTTATCCAAAAACATTTAGATAAGATGACTCAACTCTCTTCTAACTTAACCAAAATTCTGATTCAAATGAAAAATTGGGCACGCAGCCGCGTTAAAACATTTAAGGAGAGTTTGCCGTCTATTTGAGTCGCACAAAGCTTGAAGGATTAATTTCTGCAGTTGTGCGCGCAGAGGATACCCGGTTTAGAAAAAAAATGTCACATTATTTCCGATTAAAGAAAGCACCACATTCTTTAAAAAAAAAACATCTTTTTTTCAGTGGTTAAATATGATTTTAGTCTTTATAAATATTTGAACTTTTTGTTTTAGTCTTTGTAAAATTTTTCTTTTACTTTTAATCTTTCAAAAATTTTAAATCACCGCTTTTGATCCATACTTTTAAATCAACTCATGTGTACCTATCAAATTTTTTAATGAGACCCTTTCAAGAAAAATGAATGAGATTTTGCAAAAAAATTATAATATTATATATATATATATATATATATATATATAAAATAGAATTTTTATGTTTTTGGCGTTTAAAAATTCATATATAATTCATGTTACGTAAAAAAAATTATATAGAATCTTATAATATTCTAAACATGACTACAAATAGAAAAATCAAAATTTTAAAGAATGCACATAAATTAACTTAAAGTAGGATACCAAAAGTGGTGATTAATGTCTTTTGAAAGATTAAAAATTGAAATATTTATAATGACATAATATATTTAACCATTCCTGAAATTGTACTAAAGAACAAATGAAGGAGCAGCAGCCACATCTTGAATAAATTCTTATTGAAGCAGAAGCTACCCCGACGTGCTTCAAGTGTGATGTGAGTTTAGAAACAAAAGCAATTTAAAAAATAGATAGCCAAACATTGTGGAACTGAGTTTGACATGCTAAACTCGCATTTCATGTTTTGAAACGCCAAACCGTATAAGCTAGGGGTATTTGCGGTATGATTTAATTCGATTTTGAGGTTAAAAGTTATCTGACTGCAAGATAAAAAAAACATGGTTTGATTCGGTTGACTTTTAAAATAAAATCCGAATCAAACCAAACCAAAGCAATGTAGTTTGGGTTGGATCGATTTGTTCAGTTTTTATCGATACAATATATTTTTTTGTTTTCAACATTAAAACAAGACAATAAACTAAAACATAACATATTTTCAGCGATGTTTCCAACAATATTTTGAATTTCATCGAACATTAACATTTCATTTTCATTTAACCATATTCTCAACAACATAAATCAAATTAAAAACGTGAGCAAAAAACAATCTTATTATGTAAGAAATGCAAATACTAAGATTTTATCATTCTCTAAAAGTTCAAGTAAGATAAAAAGTAAAGGAGAAACTTAACAAGAGAAAAAATATGTCATTTTATAAAAGTTTTTATTGAGTTTAGTTTCTATGAATATTGGTCTAGACAACATATGTTTAATTAGTGTTTTTCTTATGTTGCGGTTTGATTTGGTTTGGTTTGGTTGGTAAAATAAAAACCGCAAACCGAACCAAACCATGCGGTTGAGTAAGAAAACATAATGAATCATCCGAACCAAATACAATTTTTTGCGGTTTCAGTTTGGGTTGGTACATTTGCTGTTTTTCTATTGGATTGGTTCGGTTTTGAACATCCTTAGTATGAGCACCAAGCATATGTTTATTTCTCGGTTCAAATCCATCTAAACACGTGATGTAGTAAATCCGCAAGTGCACGATTCACCGAAGTAGTAAAAAGAATATCGTTCCGACAGGGAGTTGTTTAATTCAATTAACTTTTATGAATGATTAGAAGAAGAAAGTTTAGTTAAAAAGTTGGGATTTTAACGATTTAAAAAGAATAATAAAAAGCGTCTTGGGATTATTGGTTCATCATAGTGACAAACCCTTCCCAAACCAAAACCCTAAACCTAGAACTTTATGTTGGACCTATTTTCTAAAGACAAGTTTCTCTTTAACCTATCACATCTCCTTTTGGTCTTAGTGAATGTGTTTCTTTAACAACCACGCCTATTTTCATGGTTGATTGCTATTGAAATCTTTGAAGCTCGAAGCTTTATTGTCTCAAGGTTTGCTAGACTATTTTCATGTTTTGCATTGTCTAAATTCACTTGTTCCAATATTAAAACTTCATCTTTTGATCCATCGCTTAATATTTGTGATGAATCAATAACAATTATTAAACTTCATCTTTCGATCCATCGATTAATATTTGTTATTGATTATAAGAATGGTGAAATATATTAGAAAATAGATTTACATAAAATTAGGGTTTGAGGCTTGGTTTGATTAGGATCAGATCATTAGACTCATCCAACAATCCCAAGACAAGAAGAGTCTGCTTACTCATGTTCATTGTTGACATAGAAGAGAAGAAGAAGAAGAATAACATAAAATAAAATAAAATAAAATAAAGAAGGACTTTTATTAAAAGAAAACAATTGTCACTATTGAATTCCAAGAATAAAAGATGATTGTCCAAGCTAGATGGCTGCTCTATTTATAGTTTAACATTGACTTGAGCCCTAAGAAATAAATCACTCAAGTGTTGCCCAAGAAACCATGGACTCTAGGTCAGAAATACTAAAATAGGCAGCTTGCCGAAGAAGCAAAATGACAATAAGGGGCGCATCAGGCTTCATATTTTGGTGAAGGATCTTCAAAAATTTTGCACAATATATTTTTGTATAAATCTTCATATTTTTGGCACAAATAAGCTCCAAATCACCTTTCTTTTGCTCCAAGACGCAGTCTTAGAAATATTTGTTCCTGAAATAAAATAACTTGCAATTGAAGTAAAATGACTCTAAAAAGGAAATAAAAACATATAAAATCTAAATAAAATAAACTCAAATATTATATAAAAAAACAGTAATTATTGACTCATCAACACACAACAAGTTGAAACTATAAATTTCAGCTTCATGCAAAATGCATCTTTAGGGCGCGAGCCTGCTATTAAAACGTGGATCCAAACACTCGCTATTTTTTTGTTTTGTTGTGAATTTACCTTGAGCCTAAGGGTTTTCTTTTAGGACAAAACTTAAATACATTTCTTTAGGTGCTTTTTGTATGATTCTTAACTAAAAATACAATTTTTTTTGGATAAAACAAACTTTGAGAAAATTATGGATTTAAAGAAATCACGGTGAATGTAGTATGGCACGATCTAGTCACATTAAATTTTTGATATATAAATAGTTTATTTTATCCTAAAATTATAATCCACGTCCTTGAATATATCTTGAGAAATTTCTGTGTCCATTTTCATAATATCTCCTTTGAAATTTCAACATCGTTTGAAAATAAAAACTGTAAATAAAAACCCTATCTAATTTTCCTATATTTATTTATTAATTTTTTTTTCAAACATAGTTTTAATTAAAACTACTACAAATTTTTAGATATATTTCCACACAAAAAACGAAGATGTTAACTATTCTATCAACTTTCTCTCAAAAAAAAAACTATTCTATCAACTTTTTCTTTTCAATATAAAAAAATGTGTTATTTGAACAACAATTTACACGACTACTTATAAGATAACTATAAATTTATAAAATAAAATAAAAAATGGACATTGACACGAAAACTAAAGCAATGGTGAAAGAAAATAAAAACACAATGTGAATATGAAAGAAAAAATTGTCACAAATTAGTTATACAAATATCATTTCTCTAAAAAAAACTACCTTACCAACTCTTATGAATTTTTTTTCAACTTTTCTCAAATTTTAATCTCCACCATTATAGCTTATCAACCACTTTTCTTTATAATTTAACTCTCACTTTCTCTATCATGTCTTATGGTTGAAATTTCACATGAAAAAACTTGAAAATTTCAACAAAGAGAATTTAAATTCAAGTCCTTCATCGGTGAACCATATAAAATACACCATTAGATTAAATCAATGTTTCAGATTTAATGAAAATAAAAAGGGGAACATATACACATTTTTACACACAATATTCTCCCTCTCTTCTCCATTTGCGTTACTTCTCCAACAACAATGGTGGTATTTCGCAAGTTTTAGATTTCTGGCTACAGTTCAATTGATTCAAATTTAACGGCAAACCTTTAGTTTCAATGTAGCCATGGCAAAACAAAAGGGAAGAACAAACCATTAAATTCTCATTACTTCCAAACTTGTTGCTAAATTAAAATTAAAAAAAAAAAACCTAAAATATGAGGAGAAGAAAAGGAGCAGTAATCAGAAAGTAAAAGAGGGTAACTATGAATCGTTGGAGAAGATGTTTCGGGCACGGAGGATGAAGTGGTTACACATATGAGAGAGAGAGAATAGGGATAGTATTGTATGTGACAAAACATAGATGTTCTAAAAAAAATATCAAATCTGGAACATCAATTTAATCTAATGATATATTTTATATGGTTCACCGGTGAGTGACTTAATTGAACCCTCACTCTAGAATCCACCTGTAAACTTGTATTAAAGACCGGGAGTAACAGATAGTTAAGATGTTATGGGTTTGAAAATAAATCCATTTTACCACCTCCGATCACGATTATAGTAAAAGTCTGCATTTTAGATTCATTCAATTAATAATGTACACCCTCTGGTCACTATTATAAGCAAAAATCTATATTTAAGATTCATTCAATTAATGATATATGTCGTTTTTATTATAGACTACATGCATCATTTATTGAATGAATCTAAAATATAGGTTTTTGCTTATAATAGTGACTGGAGGGTGTATATGACTATTATTATAGATCACATACATCATTTAATAAATAAATCTAAAATTGTGATATTTGTTTAAAGGGCCGGACCTTGAGGAGTGTGAAGCGTCACCGAACCGAGCTTCTAAAAGCTATGGGCCTAAAAAAAAATTATAATACCCACCCCCACTTAAATTTAAAAATGATGTTACTTTTTTTCTTCAGTACACGTATGAGTTTTTTCTAGACTCTAGTTCCACTTTCTGGACATAAATTTGATGCTATTAAACCACCATCAATTTGAATAATCACTTAATCAGTCAATTTGAAAAACTATTTCATTGAAAGAATCACAACAATTATTTCTTTTTCGCATAAGTCATTCGTTTTCCCCTTTCCTACGACATAGGAGTGACATTCCAAACGATATCGTTAAGTAAATTTCACCTCTCTTTCACTTAATTTTATTTTGTTTTGTTTCGTGTTTAAAAGTTTTTCTGATTCTGATTTTTTAATGAAGTTTAACTAAACAAAAAGAATTGTATTTTGATTTTACCGGGACCTATTTTAAAAATAAAATCGAGTCTCGTATTTCATAGGAACAGCACTGCATTGTTTATAAGAGTGACCAGAAGAAGTATTTATTTAAAGATACATAATTAAAACGGATCACTTTAAATTGTTTTTAAGGAAAGGAAAAGGGAGATAAGTGTATCTGTCTCTCCATTGATTGAGGCAACGATAGTGGGCAACATTATTATCACAAAGGTTTTTAATGCAACATTATTGACGTTCACAACACTCCACTTATATCCATCCATTCCTTTTTCCTTTCCTTGCTTGTTGCTCATTCCAATCAACTAGAATTTGGAATTGGTAATGCGATTTTCAAGTCTAATCAAATCTTATTCCATTCAATATCATCCAACCAAATTAAAACACTAAAAATAAAAACAATCCACTAAATTTGATTCCTAAAACGCCCTCATACTAACCCTCTTTATTTGATTTTTCCTTTCAAACCAACCAAAGAAAAAACACGAGCTGAATAAAAGCATCAAAGTCGTGATTGACTAGGCATGTGGGACCCTAGCCAACTGACCCGGACTCCAACTTAAAATTCAACTCAATTGAATAATTAAAAAAGGAAAAAGCAGCCACTGATTCCTTTTTCCTTCCTTTTTTAAAAGAAGCAAACAACCATTTTAATCTCTAGATTTAGGCCAAACCTGTAACTTTTTGTCATATTCATCCCTAAGAACAATGATATTTAAACAGTCATTTGGTGAGAACTTTTGTGACAACCTACCTTTTCTCTCTTCTTATTAATCAAAAAGAATAGAGAGAAAAAAGAATAGAGAGATTAAAGACATAATGTGAGTATGAGAGAGAATGTTGTACAAAAGTTGTCATAAAAATGGATGTACAAATATCATTTCTCCATCCCTAAATATAGGTGAAACTGCAAATATATTCTTATATAAATGTTTTTTCTTATCTAATATTTCCGTCTTTCAATCCACTTTTAAATAATCAATTTAGTCCTAAGGGATATTTTTTATGATTTTAATAGTCACCTTAGTTTCTGAATGAGCAATTAGTAGTCGGTTACAATAGCCTTTAATGTATCAAAATTTTAAAATAGTTTCTGATTGTGCATTTTGTTAGTCAAAGTAGTCTCTAATGCTAAAATATTTTCTTAAAACCCATAATAACTATTTTCACATATGAACTAAAATGATAATAAGTAAATATGTATAAGGACTTATATGACTATAAGTAAGTGTATTGAAGCACTCATAAGACAATATTAATGAAATATTTAAATATTAAGGACTATTTTGACTAACGAAGAACATAATCAGAGACTATTTTAAAATTTCAATATATTGAAGGATTACTGTAACTACTCGTTACATATTCAGAGACCAAAATAACTATTAACTCATTTTTATTGATTGATTTAATATATAAAATTATTAACAAAAAATATAATTAAACCGCGTTTGCAATTTTGGATACATTAAAGGAGTATAATGACATCATCTCATATATATATATAACCAAAAGGATTGTTTGTTTGCCCTTAGATTTATGAGATGCGTTGTCTTTGTACATATGTAAATGTCTCTAATATTATTGATGATCAAAATAATTAATGAGATATTTTTTAAAATATCAAAATGATCAATATAATTGTTAACGAATGTGTTTGAGATATTTTTTAAAAATCCTAAGTTAATAAATTATTTTTTAAAAATCAAATATTTCAATGCATTAACACGCAAATTTCATAAGACTTACCATTTAAGGTATTTAAAAATTCTTCTAGAACATTTGTTACATTCACAAACTATTCCTTTCAATAGTAAATATAAGATATATTTGATTAAATATACAACAATACTTCTTTCGATCTTTATTATAATAAACATAGATCATAAAGTCAAAAACATATATAATAATGCATTGAAATTGTATAATTAATTTATAAGAAGTTAGAAACAATTTATTTTTATAGTAATAATTTTCTTTTTTAGTATGTTTAGCCCGTACCTCGGAGACACCAGTTAACATGACCCTACATTTTTTATAAAGGGATTATGTACATCAATTATTCAATAAATCAAAAAATTAAATATTTCTTATAATTTAATATATTAACTTTTGTTGATTTCATTATCTCTTATTTTTGTAATAAAACAATGTTAAGGAAACTCTTTTTTCTACTCGCTATATATTAACACAGAAATTGTATAAAAAGTGTTAAAAGAAAAAGTATTTTTAATTCTTATATGTTGAGTAGTATACTAATTACAACTTGTCTTACACGTTGAATGACTAAATTGGTAGTTTAAAAACAAAAATAGAAAAAGGTGAAAACAAGAAGAATAGGGAAACAGGAAAACAAAAAGGCAAAACTTCAATGGTGTGTGGTGATGGGTTAAGAAGAATTGGGTCCCACACGCCTGCGTGGTCAGCATCATTACACTCTCTTCCTTCTTTCTCTCACCATTGTCCCCCCTTATATATAAACCACCACGAGTTTCTCTTCATACCCACCACCGTGTCAACTCTTATTCAAACTCACACAACAAAACGCTACCGTTTCACACTCCTTCTATTCTATTTCTTTTATTATTTTATTTCCATTTCAAATAAAAATGGCTGATGATAACATTACTATTACTAGTGTCAATAACAAGAAACGGTTACGTGATGAATCGTCCGAGTCAGAAGTTGAATCGTCTGAGGCAAAACGAATCAGAGACGATTTACTCGATTTCTTGAACGATTCCGATCCAACACCTTCAACACAAGATCTTGATTCCGTTATGAAGAGTTTACAGGATGAGATTTCTGCCTCGTCTTCTCTCCGTGTGACATCGGATTCCGGCGAGTCTCAGATCGGGTATCTTCTTGAAGCTTCCGATGACGAACTCGGTCTTCCACCGCCTGGATATGAATATCCGACGGTGAAGGAAGATAAGAAAGATGAAACTGAGTTGAGCCAAGTTTTGTCTGACTCGTCTGGAATCGGTGAGTTATGGGAGTTTGAGAATCAGATACCGAGTTATGATGAATCGTTTGATTTAGGAACTGGATTTGGAAGTTATGGTTATGAGAATAGTAACACTTCTGATTATGTTGCGTTTGATGGGATTTTTAATCATTCGGATTTGTATTATGATTCCAATGAATTTTCTGATCCGTGGCGGCATGGAACTTTGCCGGCACAGTAAAATTTATTATGAAGAAAGAAAGAAAAAAAATTATCAGAAAAGGGGAAAAAGAATTTTCCTAAATTAATTTGTCTAATGAAATTTTTTCTTAGGCATGTAAATCATTTTTTTTTCCTCCTCTATTACCTTTTTGTTCCCCTTTTTTTTTCTAGAGATAAATAAGGGGATTATAGGATATAAATTATAAAATGATGAAGATGTGAATCATGGAACATGCGTTCAGACATGGTGATGAAAACGTTTATTTATTTAGTTCTTTTATTCTGGGTTCCTAAATTTAATATACTACTTTATTTAAAATTAGAAGTTGATGAGAAGTTAAAAACAAATAAAAAAAGGTTAAGAACAGAAAGATAAATTAAGAGGAAAAATGTATAAATTTTGTAAAAAAAAATAATAATAATGTACACAGGAAAATACTTGAATGGTTATAAGATTTCGACCCACGATGTATATATTTTTTAGGGGAATGTTATCGGAAACTCTTGCTCTTTAAGCACTTTAAATGGTTCCATCAAAAAAATAACACTTTAAATGATAAGTTTTTTATGAAAAGTTGTTATTCAATGCATTAAAAATTGTAATAATTGACATTTTAAAAGGATAATTGCTAAATTTGAGATTCTTAAAGAGTGTCCGGAACACTCATTAACAAGACCTTATTTATTGAATTCCCAACAAACGAGGTTATTTATAAATTAGCTAACGCAGCCTTATTGACAACTAATCTCCTATTTAAAATATCAGATTGTATTGAATACACTTTAGTTGATGAAATGTTATAAGTTTGTCTCTCTAAAAAAAATTGAAGCATTCCCTCTTTCTATTTTTGGGAGTGTGTTTAAATTTTGAGTTTCTTTGTAGGATTTGAAATATAATTGAGAATAAACAATTGATTTGATCACTAAATTATCATGATTTTGTCGATTCAGTCCTTAAATTATTTAGATCTTTAAACAAAGACATATATTAATATAATCTTTACATTATCGTAATAAACAACCAATTTTACAGTGGCGGCGACGACGAAAATTCTTATCATTCAGATCTAGGTTCACCAAAAATTTCAATAATAAGTGGTGGAGCCAGAGAAACGACCACTGAAACAATGTCGATAACCGACGAATGGAAGAGAAAAATCGGTGAATAATGTTTCTGTTTCTTAAACTCAAATGCAAAGATTTAGATAATTTCCCAAACTTGATGAAATTAATCCATTTGTTTCGTTTCTGATAACATTGCTTGGCAATGAAATTGGTTGTTTCAATTGAAGTGGGTATTAAACAGTGAGTTGTCGAATTATAAAATGGCTAACATGAAGGATGAACTGAGAAATCGAAAAAAATAAGTGACTTGGAAACAATGAGTTTGTTGTTGTTGCTGTTGAAGGGTGAGTGGGGATGGAGGACATAGAAGGGTGTGCGAGATAGTGTAAAAAAAATCTGATTGTGAGAGTCTATGATAAAATTATGCTCTTCAATTGGTCTAACGGTCACAAAAATATTTTTCCATGGTGGAAAATTCTTTTCCTCGCCCACCCTAAATGTCACCTGGTATTTAACCATTAGATCAAGGTGGCATGTAGTATGGGAAAGGGAAGTTGTTTTCCACTACGGAAAAACTATTTTTGACCATTAGATAAAGTAGAGAACATACTTTTATTATAGATACTCAACACCAAGATTTTTTTCCACATTGACCCACCATTTGCAGCTGTCCCAACTCTCTTTACTTTCTCTCATTCCCGTGTCTGTTGTTCTTTCTCAAAGAGTTAAGATTCTCAAAGGCTTCATGAGTGGTTTTTTTTATCACAAAATCCCAAAACGAATCTAAAAAATAAATAGAAAATAACATTGGATTGGATTTGGTTGTGGTTTTTTAGTTTAGGGGAACTGCCTTCAGGAATTAGAAAGAAGCAACAAGCTCAATGGAATTTTTGTATGAATGGTTTTTTTATTGTGTACGAGGTAGCAGATTGGATGCAAACTCAAACCCCATTGACAAAACTTGTATCTTTTCCTCAATTCTAAATGAACTTTTTTCTATGATTTTATGTTTTAATCTATTTATGTTTAATTATTTGTCATTTGTAGAAAGAATCATATGCCCAAGTCAATTTTGTCCCTAGAGTAAAGGGGATCTACTACCTCATACATGGTTCTTCATTTCAATTGTGAAATTTTGCCATTGAAATTGAACTGACTGTAACAAGAGAGTGGTTTTGGAAAATCAATTTTTCTGTGCTAATAAGGTTTGAAGGAGAGGAAGAAAGAGACTTGGAGCAGCAGTCGCATGTGGTTGTTAAGTGGCGAGTGTCGAAAAAAAATCTGGTGTTGAGTGTCCATGATAATAGTATGTTCTCTACTTTATCTAATGGTCAAAATTAACTTTCCATTATGGGAAACAACTTTCCTTTCCCATACTAAACCCCACCATCAATAGAACAATTTTATCATACTCTCCACACTAGATTTTTGTACACACTTTACCACCATTCAAAATTTTAAAAAAGTTCAGATTTTTTTTTCAAAAATTCTAAAAAACTTTTTTCAAAACAAAACTTTTTATTTTTTTTAGTATAAAAACAAAATATTAGATAATATTTTTTGAAAATAAAAAACTTATTTTCCAGAATTTTATTTTCTTAGAAAAAATAAAAAACTTTAATTTCAAAATAGTTATTTTTTTATTTTTTTAGGATTTTTATTTTATTTTTCAGAATATCTTATTTTATTACGAAATTAAAAATATATATTCTTTTTAGAAAAATAAAAACTTATCTTAGTTTTCAGAATTTTATTTTTTTAGAAAATAAAATTAGTTTTCAATTATTTAATTTTTTTTCTAACATTCAATAAATGAATTACATTTCTTTTTTTTAAAAAAACTTATCTGAATATTTTTTTCTAATTTTTTTAATTTCTGAAAATTAATTTTCAGAATTTTTAAAATTGTTGGAAGATAGTGTGAAGAAAAATCTAGTGTTGAGAGAGCATGTTAAGAATATGTTATTCACTTAATCTAATCGTTGAATACAACTTTTCCATGGTGGAAAAGGATTGACCTTTCCCATGTGAAATTCCAACTAAATAGTTTGATGAAATAATAATTTAGAGACATTTTAGACGAATTGCAAGTCAAATTTAAACTTAGACGAAACTCAAACAAGTTGTTCATTCGACACTAAAAAGTTAGGATTGATTCTTTATTTCTGGCAGAAAAAGGCTTTTGGCATAAGCCTCCTTTACTTCTGAAAATATTTTTGAGTTATCTTTAAAAATAAGTTTCATGTTGTAATACAACCTCCAGATTGTTAAACAAGTTTTTTTTTTAAGAGAATCCTTAAAAATTACAAAAGCTTCTTTTAGAGAATCTTTAAAAAAGTTCATTTAAATTGCTAAGAAATTAAAGATTCATGTTGTAAAGTGTTTGTGATGGAGAAGAAGTGGAAAACAAGTGACAAATAGTGTTTTTTCAGAACCAATCGAAAGATTGTTTTCTTAGCTTTAGTTTTTTTTTTTTGCCTTTCGCACCGGTTTTCGACTCATCAAAGGTGGACGACTAATCCGGCTCGTGCGTAGAGGCATGTGCACTGACCAAGCGTTGTTCCCCCTTAGGGAAGCTTTAGTTGAGGCCAAGTCATCATTCATAGATATTACTGTTTATGGAGTTAGATAATCAATGTTTTTGGAGACTATCCATCTAACCTAACTAACCTAACTTTATTCAGAATTCCAAACATAAATAGAGTAAGTTTGTGGAAACTATCCATCTAACCTAACTTTATAATGTAACTCTAATGACAAAAATAGAGCGGGTCTGCCACATGAGATAACAATAAAGGTAGGTTCTTCCATAGTTAGCGGTTATTAATTTTGGTTGAAGAATTTATGGATCACATAAAGCATATTTTTTTTCACATAATATATATGCAGGGCTTAAAATAAGATCTTCCTCTTCAATTAAATTATATTCGTATGTAGGAATTAAAAGATCATATTTCTCATAACTTGTTTAAAGTGTCAAACCTCTAACTATGTTAACTAAGAGTAAGACCAGTCCACTATTTTTTTTACAAGTGGATCAACCAATTGTTGGTAGCTTATATTATTTATATGAAAGACAATTCACATGTTTGAGTTCAAAAAAATTAAAAGTGTTTTTTTATTTATTGAAAAGGTGTTATATATTTACTCAAAATTATAAGTTTTGTGTAATTATGCACCCACATTTTTAGTTGTTTAATAAGAGAAAATAAACAAACAATATCAACAAAAGTAAACAAAATAAATATTATTTAACCTTAAATTATTTTGTTTTTTTAATAAAACCCTAAATTATTTTGTTGATTCCAATAATATGTAAAATTGTGGGTCATGGACTCATGTCAGTTAGGTATGAGTACATACATGTAACATGCTATAAACGTGAAAGGATTGTGTTTGTCTGTTTGGTCTCTCGATCGTACTTTTAAATTTATATCAATTATTACAAAAAAAATAAAAATGAATGCTATAAAATAATTGATTTGAGTCTTTATTTTAGTAAAATATTGTTTTGATTCAAAAATTATATTAGTAAAATTATTTTAGATAGCAAAATAAAACATTTTTTTGGAAATATGTTTAATTCAAATAAAAAATATGATTAAATATGACTATTCCCCTAGTATTTTAAATTCACTATGTTTCTTTTCAAGTAGGGTGACAAACGGGTCTAGTCCACCTGATGCTCCTGTAATTAGGTTTCAATATTTTTTAAGTCCTTAGTTTCAATGTAAATGTATTTGTGATAATTACTGTAAAAATTATAATTTAGTAATTATAATTGACTTTTTTTAATATGTGTAAAGTAAAATAATTTTATTTATAAATAACGCTGAAGGGACTTTTTTTAAGTAGAAGTAAATTATCAATTTACTTCCTATTTTTGGAGGACATACGCGTGCGACTTAGGTAATACAGAAAGATATTAGACATCGGGTGTCCATGTTAAAAGGTGCAAAAGAGTTATAACTAGCCATTTAAAAAAAAAATTATAACAAACTAACAAAGTCGTTAACAACAATACAATCTTATCCAACTAAATGAGATATGATACGATCAAATAGTGCAAAAGAAGTATCTAACTCTAAATGCTCAAACATTAGAGTATAATATCTTTTCAACCATATGGGCAAATCCCATTTGTAAAACAAATGCATATCATAGAATTAAATTTCAGCGGTATTATTTCTAGTTCCCAATTGTTTATTAATGTACCTCCTTGTATTAACAACTTATTTTTATTCTTCAAATGTCTTGAAAAAACTAGGAAACCTTCGTCTCTTCCGCTCAGTATTACATATAGAAGCCAACAAAATCGAAATGATTAACACACATGAATATATATAATTTAAGAGTCAGAATCTGTTGACACCATGATAATATGCGTTGATTTAGTTTGATCTAAAGGCTAATATTATGTCCAACAATAAACTTCAAAGAGAATATGTGACACAAACTAGCGTAACTTATTTGCTACTTTCTTTTTAGGCTTAATTACACTTTTGGTCCTCGCATTTTGACCAGCTCACGAAAATGATCCTGCCTCTTTCAAATCGAACAAAACCGTCATAAACTATCATGTTTTTTGCAGTTTTAGTCCTACCTCCTATTTTCAACTCCAGAAACGCAGAGAAATGACAGTTTTAGACCTACCCCCTATGCTCAACCATGAAATAAACAAGGAATAAAGCATGTGGGTACAAGAAATCTACTCTATTCAGCACACTAACCAAAAAAACCCTAATTTGAAACATATCTTAGAAATTAGGTTTTTTTTTTAATAAAGTGGATTCCTTGTACTCACATGCTTTATTCCTTGTCTATTTCATGGTTGAGCATAGGGGGTAGGTCTAAAACTGCTAGTTCTTTGCGTTTATGGAGTTGAAAATATGAGGTAGGACTAAAACTGCAAAAAACATATAGTTTAGGGACGGTTTTGTTCGATTTGAAAGAGGCAGATCCATTTTCGTGAACTTGTCAAAATACGAGGACCAAAAGTGTAATTAAGCCTTCTTTTTAGCAGAATTCTTTTCTACCTGTTTACCACTTCTTCGCATGAGTGGGTTCAAATTGTTGTATATCATGTGAAAGATCAATTGATTAGCAATCTTGTTTATAACTTTGTTTGGGTTGTCATTTTTAGCATTTGATTCATTTATTGTGATTTATAAGAAACAAAATAAAGTTTTCATAAAATGATTTTACGAAACAACTTTCTAATTAAAAGTAGCTCTTAAACTTTAAAAAAAAGTTAATCATAAAATAACTTTTAACTTTAGAAAAATGTTAAAGAGTGTCTTTAAGACACTTTCTAAGACAACAAGTTATATACTTTTTTTAAAGTTAAAAAATTGTTCTTTACAATATAAATTTTATATTTTATTTGCTTTTTTAATTACTATGATTAGAATATTTGTTAGCATGACGGTTAAATTTATTCCTTAACTCTTGTTTCTTAAGATACAAAAAGTCAGGCCAAACATATCTTAGGATCATGAATAACTTTTTTTTTTAGGGAAGGATCATGAATAACTTGTGTAGATCCCAATCTAGATTAACAATATTGGTTTAAAAAAGTAAAAAATTTAATAATAAAAATGATTCTTAATTATAACACAGAAAACCATATACATCACATTTGTTTTTGAGTATAGCAGTAGTGCAACTTTGGCCTTTAGTGTATAAAATTTGACGAATTTTATCCTTTTGGCTTCTAATGTTGGGAGTAGGGGTGTACAAATAATTTGGTTAACCGCAACCAAATCAATAATCAAACCATTCCATTTTTTTAAAGCCCAGCCCAGCTTTAAAAAAACCAACCCCAACCCATTTAACATAATAATGGAAAACCGGTTTACCATTAGTTTAGAACCGGTTTAACCTGGATTGCACAAATAGCTTCTTCTCTCAGAAGGTAGCTCACTTCTCCTTATCTTCTGGAAAATTACTTCTCAATTCTCCTTCTGAGAAAAGCTATTAGTGTGAACACAATTCAGAACCCAACACAAAATCTGGAAAATTGCTTCTGAAATCGCGAATTGCTTCTCAATCCCAAATCGCAAATCGCAAAATCTGGAAAATTGCTTCTCGAATCGCAAATCGCTTCTCAATTCTCCTTATCTCCTAAAACTCCACCATCAACTTCGCAAACCGGTTTCACAAACCCCCAAATCGCCAATCGATTTCCAGAAGCACCTTTGATCCCAAATCGTAAATTGTGTGTTTCAAGGTTAGTTTTGTGAATCTCGCAATTTTAGAAGAAGCATTTGAGGAACACGTAAAGAGAAAGGTTTTTGTGTGGTGGATTTCGAAATTGTTGTTACAGAAAATATTGTTGATGTGGCGGAGAACGGCGGCGACCAAACGGTAGAAGCGGTGGGTCAAGCAGAGAGGTTAAGAATCGCATTCGAGTTTCGTGTTGTTTCCATTTCTCATATACGGGTTGACTCGGCGATTTATTAGATTGTGATTCGGAAGAAACGTTTGTGAAGTTTGCGTTTAAGATGAATGAATCATGTTTCAGAAGAGAGTGTTTAAAGCCGGGTCAAGTAAAGAAATTGGGTTTTTCCTGTAAAACGGATCTGAACTGGTTTCGAACCGGTCATAACCCAAACCTGAACTAGTTTTGCAAAAAAACCAGTTTTTAGTGAAATGGGTTTAGGAACTGAACCAAAACCAAATATTGGTTATGGTTTTGGATTGGTTTTTAACTTGCATACCCCTAGTTGGGAGCATACATGACCAATGTGAGAAGTAGATGAGTAGCAAACTGATGTGGCCAAAGAAGTATCATAGTGATTTAACAAGCACACATGGTCTTTCGGAAACTTCCATAGCAAAATACGGAGTACCATCCTTCCGTACCAATGACGTTCAAAACCGAACAAATATAATAGAAAAACCGTAAATTGAACCAACCTAAATCGAAACTGTAAAAATCGTATTTGGTTTGGATGTATTCAAATCACTTTTGTACTCAACCGTATAGTTCGGTTTGATTTACGATTTTTATTTTGTCAACCAAACTAAACCAAACCAAACTGTAACATAAGAAAAACATTAATTATATCTATGTCACCTAGACAATACTAATAAAAACTTAATGAAAACTTTTATAAAATGATATATTTTTTCTCATGTTATGTTTTTTCTTTACTTTTTATTTCAAAAATATATTTAGGCTTAAATATTGCACTCGTCCCTGCAAATATGCCTCGTTTAAGTTTTGGTCCCTGTAAAAAAAGAATTTTGTTTTTGGTCCCTGCAAAATTTTTTGTTTTTTAAAATAGTCTCTGACCCCATTTTTGTGATGACTTGTATACGTGGCACATGATGACTGGACCCATTTTGTAGTTTTTGGTCCCTGCAAAATATTTTGTTTTTTAAACAGGTCCCTGCAAAAAATTTTGTTTATGAAAATAGTCCCTGGATGGACTGTTTTAAAAAACAAAAAATTTTGCAAGGACCAAAATCAATTTTTTTTTTTACAGGGACCAAAACTTAAACGAGGCATATTTGCAGGGACGAGTACCATATTTAAGCCATATATTTATATACTACTTGAACTTTTAGAGAATGATAAAATTTTAGTCTTTTACATTTCTTACATAACAAAATTCTCTTTTGTCCATGTTTTTAATTTGGTTTATGTTGTTTGGTGAAATTGAAATTGTAACGTTAGATGAAATTAAAAACATTGTCGGAAACATTGCTGAAAAATATGTTGTATTTTAACTTTTTAACTTGATTTTAATGTTGGAAACAAAAAATTGTATTGTCTCGGAAAACCGCACCAACCGATTCAATTCAAACCGCATTAGTTTGGTTTGATTTGGTTAGGATTTTATTTTAAAAGTAAACAAACCACATTTTTTTTATCTTGCGGTTCAGATGACCTTTAACATCAAAACCGAACCAATCTGTACCGCAAACACCCTAGTATCAACTTACCAAGTTGTCCAAGGTCAACTCAAACTCAAACCCACATTGACCAAATATATAAGTTAAAGTTATGTTTTTTTTTTTGAAGAAGTTAAATTAGTCCACTTAAATTGACACTAGAGAATTGAACCTGAGACCTTGAGGAAGAACACGCTCCCAGGTCCCAAATCAATACCGCTAGAACAACCCAAGTGGGTTTATAAGTTAAGGTTATGTTAACATGAACCTTTGTTTTTTTTTGGTAGAATGAGTCTTTGTTAAGAATTCTACAAATAAAAAATATTTATTGTTAAAAAATATTTTTTTACTTTTTGAAAAATAAATTGACACAATTTTTAAGACAAAATTTTCATATGAGTTTCTTAATGTGTGTTATAAGTGTACACATTAGCATTTTCATGTAAGTTAAGTGACAAAGATACCCTATCTTAGTTAGAACCGTTAAAATGGGTCGGTTCGTCTCTTAAAAAAATGGGTTAGTTCTTATAGACTGGTCTGCCAAATTTGGTGAGTTATACAACTTGGACATTGAATATTCAACCTGAATTTTTCTCGGGTTTTTTAGCCCAAGCTTAAATAGTTCGTTACTCGTTTGGGTTAGCTCATATGGGATATGTCTAGTTCGCATAATAGAAAAATCCTAAAATTTATATATATTTTGCAAAATGAATCCTTAGAAAGTTGATTATTAAAATAAAAAAATAAAGGTGAACAATCCAATGAATAATAACAAACTAATATATAAGTAATAAAAAAATATATTTACTCGTTACTTGTAATTCTAATGGTTGGACATAGAAGACATAGAAATATATTTAATCACACAATATATATTTTTATCTAAAATTGATTTTCCAACAATTTTAGTTTGGGACATTTGAATGACAATGTTTATACGAGGTAATGTTTAAATCTCCTAAAAGTTTTTCTTATAAGAACTTTTGTAGAACTATTTTATAGTATTTTTTTTTTATAAGGGTGATCCATTTAGCTTGCAATTTGTGTAGGGCCGTCCTCGGGTGTTTTTTTACAGCTCATATTTAGGTGAGCTTTTTGCCCAACCTGATAAAATTTGAAGCCAGTTAAGACCGACTTTAAATGGACTGGGTAGTCCACTTTAACAACTCTAATCATAACATTTGAGTTGATTTTACTAAAATTATACTATCATAATAGACAATTTATTATCCTGTCTTACTAGTTATCGCGTGACCTACAACATTTCGAATTATATAATTAAAAAAATGTAAAAACATCTTCCAACACCCCGTATTTTTTTCCAAATTTCATAATCCGAATCAAACGTGAAGGGTGGAAAAAGAAGTCGTCATCATAAAACTCGAGAGAGTGCCAATCAAGCCGTTCTAAAATTGGACAAAGCCCAACCTAATGAGAGGCCACCAAAGCCCATCCTTTCGACCTTCCACAAATAATTTAGTGAATTTATTTTCTCATCCTCCAACCTTCTTGTACATCCCATTTTCGAATTCTAAAATCCACAAATAGAAGGGTTTTTAGGGCATTTCAGCGTGTCAAACACTGTTTGAATTATGTAATCCGAAATTCAGTAAGGCGCGAGAAGACTGTATGTTGAAAAGATGGAAATATAGTGAATAACTCATGTTAGAATTCCTTAAAAAAATCTCGTATGTTAGAATATTACCGGTATACTATATTCTGTGTCAATATTCATTACATGTTAGATGTTTTCTGGTTCTCTTGAAAGTCGTCTTTTGCACCCCTCACAGTTGCGGTATTGCGCTACTTTGGTTATGAACTAAATATAAAAGTGGACTAAATGTGAAAAAACAAATAAGAGATAAAGAAAATGTAAAACGTAAACATATTTACACTGAATTTTTTAGTGGTGAACAAACGTATCAAACTCGCCGGCCCATACGAATTAACCAACTATTTTAGATGGTGCATGTTGATGTTTTCGACTCGACCATTTAAATTGGATCGTTCTGTTCAACCCGCTGAAAAAACGGGACGTAACGGGGAAGATTTTTTAAACCCGGACACTCAATTTTTTTGTTTTTGTTTTATGGTGTGATCTTTTTAGTTTATTTTGCTAGAGATCATTTTGTTCGAGATACTTAGACTATTTTTAGATTATGTTGGAATTAATTCAGCGTAGCAGCTCGACCGGCATCGAAGGTCTTCAATTTCAAAAACTATCTGGTGTGGAAGCGGGTGCTTTAACGAAACCGTTTTCACAAGTTGAAGTGAAGCAAGCAATTTGGGATTGTGACAGTTTCAAAAGTCCGGGACGGGATGACATTAGTTTTGGTTTCATAAAAGAATTTTGGGAGTTAGTAAAGGATGATTTTATGAGGTTTCTGATGGAGTTTCACCGCAATGGGAAACTGATAAAAGGCGTTAATTCTACTTTTATTGCTTCAATTCCAAAGGTAACAAGTCCGCAACGGCTTAATGATTTTCGTCCCATTTCTTTAGTGGGGTGTATGTATAAGGTGCTCACGAAGGGTTTAGCAGACAGGTTACGCCAAGTTGTCAGCAGTGTTGTTTTCGACTCACAATCAACTTTTATCAAAGGGAAACAAATTCTTGATGGTATTTTAATCGCTAATGAAGCAGTCGATGAGGCAAGGCGCATGAACAAGGAATTACTGTTGTTTAAGGTTGATTTTGAAAAGGCGTACGACTCTGTTGATTTGAAGTATCTTGATTCGGTGATGGCTAACATGAATTTTCTAACAATTTGGCGTAAATGGATAAAAGAATTGCTGGGTACGACAACAGCTTTGGTCTTAGTTAATGGCTGCCCAATGGATGAGTTTCCCATTGAGAGAGGTCTTCGTTAGGGTGACCCCCCTTTCACCATTCTTATTTTTGTTAGCTGCTGAAGGGTTTGATGTTTTGATGTCTGCTGTGGTGGATGCGCATCTTTTTAGGGGATATGGGGTCGGTTCGGTTAATGAAGTAAGACTGACACATCTACAGTTTGTGGATGACACCTTGATTATTGGTGAGAAGAGTTGGTTAAATGTGTGTAGTATGCGAGCAGTGTTACTTTTGTTTGAGGAAGTTTCGGGGTTGAAGGTAAATTTTCAGAAGAGTATGTTGACAGGTGTTAATATTTCTGATTCTTGGTTGACGGAGGCTGCATCGGTTATGAATTGTCGTCGTGGAACCATTCCTTTTGTTTATTTGGGGCTCCCTATTGGTGGTGATTCTACCAAATTGTCCTTTTGGAAACCTGTTGTCGATCGGATTGTTACTCGTCTGTCGTTGTGGAACAATAAGTTCCTTTCCTTTGGTGGTCGTCTGGTTCTCCTGAAGGTTGTCTTGTCCTCTCTTTCGGTTTACTTTCTTTCCTTTTTCAAATCCCCTGCAGGTATCATTTCTTCTCTTGAATCTCTCTCTAAAACTTTTTTTTGGGGGTGGGGGTGAGAATAATAGGAAAATAGCATGGATCAGTTGGGAGACTATCTGTACTTCAAAGGAGGTCGGTGGTTTGGGGGTGCGGAAGTTGGGGGCTTTTACTTATGCATTGTTGG
>Ga0228711_1001297_pt1 | contig 36174 bp, 15 predicted proteins | sample MedpolnodulmetaG_2_FD_177996 | JGI IMG/M metagenome (GOLD analysis project Ga0228711, IMG submission 177996) | Root nodule microbial communities from Medicago polymorpha collected in Santa Monica, California, United States - brown nodules | ecosystem: Host-associated > Plants > Roots > Nodule... | reverse complement strand
TGAAAACATTGCTCAGATCCTTGCTGTTTGTGAGGTTCACAATGCTGCACTCAACAAACTCTCTATGTCTGAAATGGACTGGTATGGAATTCTTCAGGCAGAAAGTCTCTCCGAGGAAGCCATCATAAGGAAACAGTACAGAAAGCTTGCACTGCTACTTCATCCTGATAAAAATAAATTTGCTGGTGCAGAAGCTGCTTTCAAGATGATTGGAGAAGCCAATAGCCTGTTGACTGACAAGGCAAAGCGATCTTTATACGACATGAAGGTTAAAGGCCATGTAAGACATGCAGTACCTAAGACCTCATACCATCACTCAAATGGGAATGTCTACGCAGATAAAAATTTAGCAGAATGTTTGAAAAAATATTCTTCAATGCGGTCATGCTGGACAATTTGTACACATTGTAATTGGGATCAGTTCTCCACATATACTATGAATAAGGCCCCACTCTGTCGGTATTGTAAGAAATCATTTATACCTGTTGATACAAGTAAACAGGCTGGCCCGTCATCTGTACCGTTTCGTGCCCCAAAAGTGGCTGCAATGCAGGCTCCACAACCATTTCATCACACAAATAGTGCAGCAAATCAAGTTCCAAATGCAGCAAGGTATTGGGAATTCATGACAATTTGCACACATTGCAATTTCATTTTCCAGGTCTACATATATAATTTTAAAAAGGCCACAATCTGTCAGAGATGTAAGAAATCATTTGTAGCTCTTGCTTATAATTATCAGGCTGCCCCATCATCTGTACCATTTGGTGCCCCAAAAGTGTCTCCGATGCAAGTTCCACCAAAACCAGCCTCAAAAAGTAGTTGTGAAACACCCTTTGGTGGTGGATTTGCACATACTTTTGTGCATATAAATCCTTCATATATGAAAACATGTCCTAATGGAGTTGCTAAGCAACATATAGATGAAGAGAGCAAGGATGGCTATGTTCCTGTGTCCAAACCAACAGAGTCACAATCGTCAAACAATGTTGGAAGTAAGAGAGTGAGACAACCAGAAAACCATGAAGATGACGATTATGCAGATATTTCTTCCAAAAAGCCACGACAAAACAAATCATTGAACAAAGAAAACTATGAAGATGACGATTATGCAGATATTTCTAGTCCAGAGGTCATTGATCATGCTTATCCAGATTTCAATAATTTTGAGAAGGACAAGGCAGATGATTGTTTTGGTGTTAAATTTGAAAAGTGTTCTGAGAGGATTTGAAGCTGAAAAGGGGTGTGAATAATGGCATGTTAGGCTAATTAGGGGGGTAAGAGCACCGGTATTAAAAAGTTGAGGAAAACCTTTTTCCTCAAGTTGTTTTTTGATTAAATCCATTACTTAAAGGTGCTACTTTTTCTGATGTAAATCTTGTTCTTTCTGAACATCTGTCTAATCTAGAATTTATCACAATCTTAATTTCTTTTTACTATCTCTTAATCTTTTATTGTGGCTTAGCATTCCTTAATAGTGTTTACATCTATTTTTATTAGTTACCACGATACTATATTACTATCAATTAAAGAAAGCAACCAATATAAATATTGGACAATATAAAACAAATAGGCCCCCAAAAGTGGCATTTGCATTGTGACATTAGTGGATGTGACTTGAGAGTAGTAGATGATTATTGGGTGATATAAGATTTTTTTCCATATCTTTCATGAGATCTCTGTCCCTTTTAGAAATTTATTATTCTTTTGAGAAGATACTATAAGATAGTGTTCAAATATTAGTGACATGGGACAAGTTGACTGTATGGACATAGGCTTTGCATTGATGACTAGTGAGTGGTGTTATTCATTATGTTTATATTGTAAAATTATTGGTGGCTTGACTAAGTGAATGTAATTAACCAATTTTGTAATAGACTGCTGCATTTTTTTTTCCGGTTTTCATGTCAGCAAGGATCATTGTTGAGCATATGATCATGTTTCAATGTATTGTATGCTTGTGGAGCAGATGTGAAACATTTAAGGATGAATAGCATCGAGGCTTCTACTGTTTTGTTCTGATAGTTAAGTAGGAATGAGAGACAAAAAGTATATCTTATGCTCTCTTGTAGTTTTTTGGTCTGATAGTTGTAGATGCTCGTATTGTTTTCTTGAGCCACCTAAATCATATCAATGTCTTTATAAAAAATAAATAGGAAAATGCTATAACATGCGGGGATCAGGCTCTTCTAAAGTGGACAACATTAACAATTATTTAAAAAATTAAAGGTAGATAATACAGGTACATCGTAACAAATCATGAATTTGTTACAATAACAATTGATTTTTTTTCAGTTTATACTTAACTCACTTTAAAAGATCATTGTCTATAACCGATATAGTTTATTGTCTATAACCGAAATAGTTCATAGTCTATAATGATCTTACTCAGTTAAGTGTATGACTTATAGTTCTAAGACAATATTTCTTTTTATGCATGGATCCTTAACAATGTTTTTCAAAACACTTGTTAGTACCATTATAAAAAAAAATATAAGTGTAAACCAACCAAAACTCTTCAATTTTACATGTCACTCCACTCTTGTAATTTAATCTTAAAAATAATTGTATGAAATGGTGAAGGAAAGGATTATCAATGAATGTCATTGTAAAAATAATCCATACTAACAGGACATCCTTTAACCTCTTAAAATATATTTGCTCTTTCAAGAGAAAAATAGTGACAAATAAACCGGTCAACCAGTGCGTTATTTTTTTTTTGAGACCAATTGATTATTAACTGGTCAACCTGTTATGTGAACTAGTGAGTTAGTTTTTTATGAGGCCAGTGAGAACCTCATACATACATACATATATTTTCTAAGTATGATGGGTTGGAGTGTTGGACCAATAGATCTGAATGCTGGCACGACCAAAGCTCCCACCATGTTTATATGGATTTAACTTGTATGTACTGTAAATCCAATCAAATTACACCATATAAATATATTTGTGAAGATATTTAAAGAATTAACCAATAAAAGTGACACTATGGTGTAATTTAATTTAATTTAATTTAATTTAATTTCTCAAAAACTATGGTGTAGTTTAATTAAATGTATTGTGTAAAATAGTTTTGCCAACAAGAAGATCATTTTAAATTTTAAAGTATTACATAAAATGACTCAAGTAAGTCATACTTCATTATTTCTGGATGATCTTATTGAAAAGATTTAAATATATTAGTCTTCATCCTAATCGATTGTTGTTGTAGAATCCACCAATTATTATTTTTTAAATGATTTTTTTCCCCAAAAAAATATTCTTTTTTGTTCCTTTTTTATCTATACTATATATAAAAAGAAAATAGAGGATTTTGGGTTGACGTTTTTTTAACAAAAGGGTTGACTTTTTTGTTATTTCAATTACCTCTAATAATGTTATATTGTTAATGTTATTAAAAAAGATAAGAATTTTGTTATATTTGTTATATTATTGTTGTCATTGAAAATGATAAATATGGTTTGTTGAGTTTGTTACATTTGTTATATTATTATTGTCATTGTGAGCTTAGCTCAGTTGGTATGGACAATGCATAATATATACAAGGTCCGGGGTTCAAATCTCGGTCACCACCAAAAAATATTATTGTCGTTATTGAAAAAGATAAATATAATTTGTTAAAAAAATATCGTTGATAATCTACACGCGCGTCAACGCAATAAAAAGAACAGCTAATTTATATAAAGAGAACCATATTATGTTACCAAAATACAAGAAAAATAATAGGAGACACAACCTGATTAAATTAATCTGCAACCAAACAAAATTGTAGTCGGCTCGAATCTTGAATTACGGCTACCATTTGTAAATTGTCACTTCACAAAAAAAAAAAAAAAATTATGATGATAGTATAATAATATGATGCCAATATTAATGCAGTTATATATGATTTATCATGTGGTTGGGTTGTTGAAACTTGCCATACCACAATTTGTCGACATAAGCAACAATGCTACTTATGCTTAAAATGTACCACTAATTCGATCCCTCTTTAAGATTGAAACCATCTTAATTTCTTCATCTCTCTTAATTTGGATGCCTCCAACCCTCGGCTTTTTTAAATACAATGTAGATGGAGCCATGTTCCAACAGCAATATTGCTCCAACAGTGGATATCACAAATGTGATTTTTGAATCAGATAGTATAAAAATGGTGGATGACATTCGTTTTGATGAGCCAAATAGATTTGAATATGTTTCTATTATAAATAATTGAATATTTATTCTTAGAAGTTGCAACAATTTTGAGGTTGTGTTTGTTAGGTGACAAGTAAATAGTAGTGATCTCTCAAAAAAAAAGTAAATAGTAGTGTTCACGTTTTAGTATAGACATTTTCCTTTTATGTTCTCGGTAATGTCTTTCATGTTCTTCCCAAATTGAATTTTAAATTGAATAACGTTAGGAACACATTTTTCAACATGGTCTTTTTTATTGTTTGTTAAAATTTATTGGGCCCCACCAAATTTACATGGGACCAACATAATATAGTGAGATACATGTGAATTTGACATGATAAAATAAAGTATGTTAGAACTTGTGTTTTAAAAAGTATTTTTAATTTAATAAAAAAATAAGGCTAAATTGCATTTTTGGTCCCTTAACTATTTAGTTAGTATCGTTTTGGTCCCTTAATTAAAATTTGATTTATTTTGCTCCCTTAACTTCTCTCTGTTACACATTTTGGTCTTTTCCGTTAGTTTTAATTAAAAAATGTTAGGTTTTCTTCATCTTCTTCTCCTCTTTTTCATCTTCATGTCATCTTCATCAACCTTTAACAACAAGAATCCCAGAAAAATTCCAAAAGAAAATGAAGAAAACCTAACGTTTTTGAATTAAAACTAAAAGAAATGACCAAAATGTGTAACAGAGAGAAGTTAAAGGACCAAAATAAATCGAATTTTAATTAAGGGACTAAAGCGATACTATCTAAATAGTTAAGAGACCAAAAATGCAATTTAGCCGCAAAAATAATATCTTTTTGACATTCCTCTTTTGAATTTGCTTGATAATAACAAGTTAATTTCTGGGACTCTAAAAATGTTTTGTGGGGACTTGAACTAGCTCGCCCACACTATAATAACAAGTTAACTTGATTTGAGTAAAAAAAAAAATTCAGTACTCTCTTTTATTGAAAAATAAGACTAGACAAGGACAAATTTGATTAGGATTTCCTGCTGTAAATATTGCACGCTATAACACATCTCAACCGTAGATATAAGGTCGATCGATTCTGATTTTCATCATAGTTTCACACAGTAAAATGATATCAACCATCAATTTAAAATTGAATGACCTAGATCAGTTACAATAGCCTGTTGTAACAGCAGGGAATCTGATTCCGAACAAATTAAGATCAAACTTTACAGAAAAATCTACTAAACAATTCATCTAATAATAATAAAAAATATGGCCTCATGAGAAACATATCACATCTTACATCTCCACAAACACTTAGGAAGACTTTGAACTTGAATCAACTTAAAATAAAATCATCTATGTCATATATAACTTGCTGCATAATTCACCTTGTGAAAAATATGTCACATCTAACATCTCGACAAATGATTAAGAAGACCTTCAGAGCCGAAGTAACCAGCTCAAAACAAAATCATATGAGTCGTACTCATATGTAATTTTGAAGCATATAAATTTTAGTTGATTTTAATCAATATACATTATGTGTTGGTAGCATATAATTGAAAAAAAAAGAAAAGGATTAAATGAAGTGATTGGGAAGTGGGACCCACGTAACGGTGTGTATTTGGGTTGTGGTTGGTTGTGGCTATGTTGCGGTGTGATTGGCCATTTCTTTCCCTTCATTCCTGTTTTACTTTAGCATTTTCTACAGTGCGCACCTTTTCTTATCCTTCACCACTCTTCTTCATCTCCTTCATTCACCTTTGGATCTTCTAATGGTTTTTCTTTCTTGATGGATTTGTACTTTGAACAACGTTTTTGATCTTGAATAAACCATTTTTACCGATCTACACTCAACAAAATCAATCCAATGGCTGGAAGTAACCAACTCAACCCCAATGATTCAAAGGTAACATTAACTAACTAACTTCATTCTTCATACTATACTATGTTTCTGTTGGATTGATTAGATTTATTGTTTTTTGTTTCATACAAATTTAAGGAACCGTACGATGTTTATTTCTTTCCTTTTTAGCCTTTGATTCTTTGTTCTTTTCTTTGGTTGGTATGATAAAATAATCGACTTTGTTTTTGTAATTTCGCATTAATTATTAAAATAATAATCACTGTTGTTTATAGATTTCATTACTGTAATAGTTTTGGGCTTTTTAATTTTTTAATATTGTTTGTTTTGTTTTTGTGGATTGATGTTTGATGTAATAGTTTTTTATGTTGGTTGGTTCATTTTCCTGTTTCTATCTTAGACTTTGTCAATGTTTAGGGTTTGGTTTCTTAATTTCTCTAAATTAATGGGTTTGGTTTAAAATTTCATTTTGGATATAAAAATGACACCTTTTGTAGCTAGTTTCTGATTTTAATAGATTTTTGTTAATTTGAATAAACGAATAAATAAATAGATAAAATTTGATGCAGATGGTGGTTCCATTGAACATGTGGGTTTTGATCTCCAATTTCAAGTTAGCATACAATCTTCTCCGTCGTCCTGATGGAACTTTCAACCGTGACTTGGCAGAGTTTCTTGATCGGAAAGTTCCGGCAAATGCGAACCCTGTGGATGGAGTTTTCTCTTTTGATGTTATTGTTGATCGGGAAACCAATCTCCTTACTCGAATCTACCGTCCTGTTGAAGGAGAAGAACAACATGTGAACATTGTTGACCTTGAGAAGCCTGTTACCGCTGAGGTTCTTCCTGTTGTCATGTTCTTCCACGGTGGCAGTTTTGCACATTCTTCGGCTAACAGTGCTATTTATGATACATTGTGTCGTCGATTGGTTGGTATTTGTAGTGCTGTTGTTGTCTCTGTGAATTATAGGCGTGCGCCTGAAAATAGGTATCCTTGTGCTTATGAAGATGGGTGGAAAGCTGTTAAATGGGTTAATTCTAGAACTTGGCTGCAGAGTAAAAAGGATAGCAAGGTTCATATCTACATGGTTGGTGATAGCTCGGGCGGGAACATTGTGCACCATGTTGCATTGAAAGCGTTGGAATCTGGAATTCCGGTGTTGGGAAATATACTGCTCAACCCTTTGTTTGGCGGGGAAGAAAGAACAGAATCCGAAAAGCGTCTTGATGGGAGATATTTTGTCAGAGTGAAAGATAGAGATTGGTATTGGAGAGCTTTTCTTCCCGAAGGGGAAGACAGAGATCATCACGCATGTAACCCTTTTGGTCCAAAGGGTCGAAGCCTTGAAGGGGTTGCTTTTCCTAAGAGTCTTGTTGTGGTTGCTGGTTTGGATCTTGTTCAGGATTGGCAATTGGGATATGCCAAAGGACTTGAGAAAGCTGGACAAAATGTGAAGTTGCTATTCCTCGAGCAAGCCACGGTTGGGTTTTATTTGCTACCAAATAATGAGCACTTCTCTGTTGTCATGGATGAGATAAAACATTTTGTCAACTCTGACTGTTCATAGCTTAACTTTTGCTACACAAGAAGGAGGTTTTAGAAAGATTGTGTAGGTAATAGCTATGCCACTTATTAACTTGTTTTTAATGTAGGACTTTGCTCCCCTGATTAGGAACTTATATGATATTAATTGTGTCTGTGACTGTGAGATTGGTGTAATGTAATCAGCATATAGCTATATTATGTTTTCTGGAGCACCCACCCCATCAGGAAATTGGGTGTTGCGGATAGGTGAAAGGTTTTTAGGACAAAAAAGGGGAGCTATGGCCATATTTATGGGAACCACTAAAGTTGTGATTACCCACTTTGACTTTCAGCCAAAAAGAGGAGAGGAAGATATCGTTCTATTTCTGGGCTTCTGACCTTTTGATGGCCAATCAGTGGGGCTTTCCCTAGTATGGCAAGTGTTACATATATATAACTAATTTTGGAACTATGATAGGGAAAGCATCAATCATATATGTTGGTGCTGTTTGATTATATATACGTCTGTGCTATCTTAGTTTATATGCTTTTACTACTGTTCATCTTTTCTCTATATAGCTAATTTTACGTTCTCGTGTCTTCAGTTGTCCTCCTTGTTTGGCAATGGACGTCTTTGCAAATGTAAATAGTTTTTTTTTCTTGCTTTTAGCTGTAATGGTAGGGTTTGTATTGTGTATTTTTATGTATGGATAAGATATTTTTCGGGGTCTTCCTATGCCACACAAGGTTGGATATTTGCTCTAAGATGCTTAATATCTGAATATCAATATCCGTTTAATATTTTATTACGATTACTTTTTTTTTTTTGACAAAAACAAAATGATATTCATTCATTCAAATCGAGAGATTACATCATTCAACACCGCTAAAAACGTAAAGGATGAATCTGCGAACAAATTCACAGCATCCAAGTTAATAGCATATAACGGTATAATGCCTACAAAAATATATGATAAAATTAAAGTGACCGGAATATCCATGGCCTCTAAATCTGTAACATTGACGCCCAAATCTTTGATTGAATAATCGATTTTTCAATATGAATCAAATGAACACCGCACGAAGACGGAAAATCAAACAACGCCGCACAAGACGACGAACAACAAACCACCACACTTAGATGATGAAATCACAAAGAAAAAAACAAAGATCTATGTGAAAATCACTTATTTATATTGAAATAGAGAGAAAAAGATGAGGAGGGGTGATTTCGGGTCAAGAATTGACCCAAAACCACCCCTCAATGAAGAAACTGTAAGAAAAAACTTAGAGAGAGAAAACTACGGCTGACTTGTTGGAGAGAAAGAGTGTTTACTATTACTGTTGTAGCTGATATTTTGGATGTCAACGAGGTTAAGTATCTAAAACTTAAGTTATAGTAGTGGGTATGAATACCACGAGAAAAACAAAAGTCTTCAAATCTTATAAAATCATAAACAAATAACCTTAATTATATATGGGAGTAATATTATATGCATCTCTCTCTTATCTTTTTCCTATTGTTTCTTTGCCCCACCTCCTCTACCTTTTCCCATCTCTTGTTGCCTTCTCCACTTCTTTCCCCCCTTTGTGTTGTTATCCTTTTACATTTCAACTTGGATCATCTGCTTCACTCTGATGTACATCGCTCTCCATTCTCTCTCTAATGTTATTCTTTCTCTTCATTATTATTACTTTTAGAAATGAAGAGAGAGGAAGATTAATAGATAGAGATGATGAAGAGAGATGTAGGAGGAAGTAAAGGAGAAGGTCCAAATCCTCGTCCTTCACAACTAAATTCGCTACCTCCAACAAGTGTCGTCGTAGCACTTAGCTACCCATCTCCACCTTCGTCCAACTCAAAAAATAAATAATCATAAACAACTAGCAAAATGTTCTTCATAGTTGGATCTGGAATCAATTGCACCCTCACTCATACTTCAAATGTGTTGTGCCTTAATTGCACTGTGATCACTGTACATAGTCAAACCATGTATGGAGGGGGCGACGGAAAAATAGTATGGAGAGAACTGTCACTTGTGAGGTAACGTAACTGTCACATTGAATCCTCTACATCAATTGAGGAGCGGTAGCATTAATATTTTTATTGGTTAAATTTTTTACGTGAGTTCCACGAAATCATGACAGATAAAATAGAGTTTGTAGAAAGTGTGTCAAAAAGTTTTTGTTAGCATTATTCATGTTATATTATTTGACACATACTAGCACAATTTTCGAGCCCCAGTTAGTGAGTTTACTCTATTTGTGTGAAAAGTTCTTTTGAAAGTTTAGACAAAAAGTAAATATTTGATTAGAAAAAGGAATTTGATTAATTTAGATGTTATGATGGCAGAAGATACTAGATTTGTCTCATTTGTAAAAGTAAATCCCACATAAATTCGAGCTTCTTTTTTCTCTCCAACAAGTATATCCCCACAATTATAAGCAAGGACCACCGACGATTTTTTTTTTCCCCTTTCTTTTGAAAGCTGGACCATTCATTAAATATGGTTCTAGACACTGTTGCATTAAGCCAAAGTTGCAGATACCAGCCAAAATATGCCAGTTATAAAACTATTGATGCTACGATCTTATTAGTGTTTACATTAGCAGTAGTACTGAAAATAAATAATCATAAGATAAATGATGTTTTTATTCTTTTGATATCTTCGTTATGAAAGCTGAAATATCATCAAATAAATCATAGTAATATAAACAAACAAAAATTATATGTTAGAACAAAATATTTAACGATAACTATTTGTAAAGAATGCAAAACGTTCTTAGTGATTACTACTCAGTTCTTAGCATATATGAATACTGTACGAGTTTAAGTTCAACGAACGTAAAAACCGACAACATCAATAGGTATTGAGTATGTTTGATCCTGACTCCTGAACAAACATGTAGATACAAATGAACTGACCAATAACACAATAGTTGCGGCAATCCTAAGCAATGACAGAGACAGTGGTGGTGAAAATGGCTCATTTCAAATGGATGTGGGTGGTGTGAATTCATAGAAGAGTAGAGATAGAGATATCATTTGGTGTGTATCATGGTTGTGCAAAAATGGAATGGGTGACTGAAGGCAAAGTTGCGGTGACCACAAGGTGAAAAATGAACAGAACGACATCTGAGAGGCCTACTATCAAGTAAGAAGGATATGGGAAAATAGGTGCAGAGGGTAGAAAGTTCTAGGGTGCAGGTTGCATGGTGATCAAATGGTGCAAAATAACCTACATCACTTTCACTTGTACACCCTAGAATTAACCACCATTTGTTTCCAAACCAAAGTAATTCATATTCACAAAATGCCGAACATTTTCAGACCACACTGATGGATGTTACGCTATTTGCTATCAAAATGGACACAACAGTTCAACTTGTCATCACTCATCACTTAAATGAATTAGAAACGCAGAGAAAACAAAAATGGCAGAAAGTTTTTATCACTGACAAAACTAAGGAAATAATATTTCTGATAATTGCATTTCTCATGGCTGAAGCGGCAGAATCATGTTGTCTAGCAAGTAGCAACTATTAGAATTTCTTATTGCTTCTATCCAATTATCATCTTGAAACATACCAGACATCAAACAGATGTTAAGGCCAAACAGCATATAGTTCATTTTATAATAGCTAGCCGCCACATTTTCACAAGTTTTTTCGATCAATATAATAGACTAAATAAAGATCAAAATCTTTGGACAAAAGTAATTCATTAAAAAGAGCGAAGATGGTTTAGCTCAACCAAGGGATATCTTGATCCTATTACAAAAACTCATCATAGAAGATAAACAGGACAACATTTCAACGTCCTTTAGCAACATAAGCAGTCAACGCAAAAGCGCAAATAGTAGCAGCAGAAGTTAACCCGGTCCACAAGTTCTTACCTTTATGCGCATCAGATGCAGATTTCTGCAGTGATACAACTTGTTTCTTCATATCATCCACCAGCTCATCCTTAGCTTTGAATGCTTTCTTGATTGCCTCAAGTTCTTCAGCAAAAGACTGAATTTCTTCCACATGCTTCTTCTCACCACGAGGAATCACTTCCACACTTTCCTTAGACACATGTGCAACAGTGCTCTTCAACAATTCCAAAGTCTGCTTTGAATTGATTCTAGAAGACTCAAACTTAGCTCTCAAATCCTTGCACTCTCGTTGAGCTGCAATGAGGCTACTATGTGTAGCATCCTTTTCGTTAATCAAAACATCTATGCGGCTTCCTAGCTCTTTGTTTGTCTCGTTCATCTTCTCTTTCTCGCTACTCACCTTGACCAACTCAGCCTCAGCATTCTCAATTTTTTCCTTCAATCCCGCAACTTGCAACTCCAAATTCTCCACCTTATTTGTTGCCTCATCGTATCTTTTCATGATGGTATCCTTCTTAAGCTTCAATTCAGTAACATGTGCCTCCAAATCCTCCACTTTGTTTTTCTCTTCATCATATCCCTTTCTGACGTTATCCCTCTCAAGCTCCACTTCCTCAACAGCATTCTTGTAACATTGAACTTGAGAGAGTAATAGCTCAATCTTTTCCTCCATTTCCACAACTTGTGACTGCAAATTCTCCACTTTCTTTTTCTCCTCATCAAACTTCTTACTGTTGAGCTCATTCATAGACTTCACTTCATCAATAACATTCCTATAATGATTAACCTCACAGAGTAATTCATTGTTTTTCTCTCCAGACTCTCTAGCGAAAATTTTCCACTCCTCTACAACACCATTTAGTACACTTATCTCACCTTGCAACTTAACGACTTCATTCTCATAGCCAACTTTAACCTTCTCAACCTCATCTCTAGCTCTTCTCGCCTCATCAACCTCACGCTGCCTATTCTCCAGTTCTCTCTTAACCATATCCAGAGTCCTATAAACACTATCCCTCCCCTCAGTCAAACTCTCAATACTCTTCTCCATCTCCTTCTTCTCACCAACCAATTTACTATTTTCCACCATCATTTCCCTTTCCTTCTCCAAAGCAACCCCAATAGTTTCCTCCATTTCACGAATCTTCCCACGCATCACAGCCTCTTCATTCCGTGAGCTCTTCAAAACCTCATTAAGCTGCTGCAACTCAAGTCCAAGATTGAAAATCTTCACCTCCTGAGTACTATTCACATCCTCAGCCTCATTCTTCTCCTTCACAACAAAATCAATCTTCTCCTTCAACTCATCAATCACCTTAACCGACTCAATCGACTTCTTCACAGCCAAATCCCTATCCTTCTCAAGCTCCTCAACCCTTCTCTCTTTCTCAGCCTTTTCATCAAACAGTTTCCGTGCATCCAACCTCATCTTCTCAACATTCCTCTTCTCACTCTCCAGACTTAACCCTAAATCCTTCACCTTCTCCCTTTGAACAGAAACCTCGGACTCAATCTCATTCTTCTCTTCCACGATCTTTTCGAAGCGAAACCCTAATTCAGTGATCTGGGTCTTGACAAAAACAAAGAAAACATCGTTTTGAAGGTCCAAGACGAGATTTTTGTCTTGAAAATCCATGGCGGCGTGGTTAGCTTTGAGAAGTAACTGAATGCGGTTTCTGTGATTGGTGGTTTCTTTGAGAAGAACGTTGTTGAGGTTTTTGAGATTCTGAATCTGAACAGAAGGGTCATCATTGGTGGATGGTGGTGGTTGTGGGGTTAAGGTTTTGTGGTCTAGGGTTTGAGATTGGGTATTTGTTCCTTTCTTTTTGGCCATATTTGATTGTGAAAATGAGAATTAGGTTTTTTTTTTTTGTGGAGTGAAATGAAGGAATGAGAATGAGATAGGTAAATGGGAATTTCGAATGTTGAATTGTGGTATGGTGTGTTTGGCTACAATTTCGAATTCAAAATTTGGGGACCTAAACCCTAAAGCAATATTGATGTTTATATAGTAGTGTGTGTATTTTTCAATTATTATTATTGTAAGTTTCAAAATGAAATGATGGCTTGCTTTTGTTGGTCACGTGAGACTGCAATCTGCAAGTGTAACGCTTACATACGGCCAACGCCAACGGGTGTTTTCCTTTTTCAATCAAATTTTAATCTATCTTTTTCTGTTTTTAGAATTTAATTTATTATTACTAACCAAAAGATTTATTTGTCATTCTGTTCTTTTTATTGTGTTAATGTTTGTAGATTATTAATGATGTTTTATAAAAACATTGCGAGTAAATTACAAAAACTATTTTATATAATTTTTTTGATATGGATAAAAAATTATAACTATAGGTATTTTTGACTTTCATATGTAATAAACTCAATAAACCATATTTATATTTTTCAATGACAACGATAATATAACATTTTTTTTTATTTTAATAACACCAATAATATAATATTATTATATGAAAATTTGTTTAAGAGTATAATTTGAATAAAAAAAAGTCAGCCCAAAATCTCTCTAACACCCCCTATTTTCTTTATATGTACACTATATAGTATAGATTAGGCTTAAATGCACTTTTCAACCCTATGTTTCAAAAAGTTACGGTTTTGACCCCCTTTAAAAACAATGGATATTTTGACTCCCTAACTTTTGGTCCCCTTTTGATTAGCTGATTTTGATGGAGATTATGACAATTTCTCAGTCTCTGATGGTGTAAACTGACATGGGGATAGAAAGATGCTGATAAGTGGAGTCGAAACTGGCATGGTGCAACTTTTGTCCCCCCTAAAGAATGATCCACTTATCAATTTGGACTCCACTTATCATGCAAGTTTGGACTCCACTTATCAGCATCCTTCTATCCCCATGTCAGTTTACACCATCAGAGACCGAGAAATTGACATAAAATCAACTAATCAAAAGAGAGCCAAAACTTAGGGGGTCAAAATATCCATTTTTTTAAAAGGGGGTTAAAATCGCAGCTTTTGATACATAGGGGGTGAAAAATGCATCTAAGCCTATAGATTATTATTAGTGTTTAAAGCTCGTATGTCCAGTCTTCTTATTGTTCCCATGCTTATAAATTAGCGTTTAAAATGTTTTTTTTTAAGGAAATTAGCGTTTAAAATGTTATTTTGTTTATGTCATTCAAAAAGATAAGAATTTATATTATATTTGTTATATTTTTTTGAAAGATGTTATTTTATTTTCTTGAGGGGGAAAATATTATATTTGTTATATTGTTGGTATCATCGAAAAATATAAATGTAATTTGTTACAATATGGAAATGCAAAATATATATTATCTATAGCTATAATTTTAATCAAAATCAAAATGATTTTAATCAAGAATTTATAAAAATTACTGTTAATAATTAATACGTATTAGCGCAATAAGAATATGAAACAGAACGACACGGAGAGTCTGTCTTAACGTTAGTTATATATAAAGATAATACACGAGTTTGAACTGTCTTTTTTCTTACTTATTTTACCCTTCATTTAAATTATTTTATTTACTATGTTATCCTTAAATAATATTATTTAAAATATAAATTACAAAAATAAATCACATTATAATAAGACTATCCCACTACAATAGAAATAATATTATCTATACTATAAATAAATGTGATATCAGCTGCATTTACTATTTTATCCTTAAACAATATTATTTAAATTATTTGTTACAAAAATAAATCACATTAAAATATGATTATCATCCGACTACAATAGGAAAAATATTACATGTATAAAGGGGATAGCGGATTAAGAGCTTAATTTTTTATTAATTCAATTATACCTTTAAATTTTTTCCTATATTAATGTTATATTGTTGGTGTTATTAAAAAAGAAAATAATTTATGTTATGTTTGTTAAATTATTGATGTCAATGAAAAATATAAACATGGTTTGTTACAATTTAAAAGTTATAAATATTTGCACTTATAATTTTAATCAAAATTTCATATAAAATAGCATTCGTAATTTACATGCGTTACCGCAATAAAAAGAGTGAAAAGACGGACATGTGAGTGCCGGTTTTTTCGCTGTTGTATAATATTTTTTCCTAAAATTTAATTTGAAACAATTTTGTTGTTCAAAAACATATTTATGTGTCAATATGTGTTTTAGAAGCACATGCTAAAGAATGTATAAATAGAAATTTTGTCTTGAAAAATAATTTAACAATTTTTTTTATTAAAAAAATACACATACATAATTGTCAATACAAAGTTTTGATTTTACTCCTTTTGTCTCACAATATTATCGTTTAAAGTTTGTGCACGATTATTAAGGAAATAATTAATTGTGTTGATTTCAATGGTAAAGTTAGTAGCATTTACTAAAACACCTTATTAATTGTAGTTAGTGGAGTAGTTAAGTTGGATAAAATTTAATAAATAAGGATATAATAGTGGAAAAAAAAATAAATGTTGCATTGGTATTGTAAAGTAACAATTATTTTGAGAAAAAAAAATGTTAAAAAGACAATAATTGTGGAACGGAAGGAGTAGCAAACAAACTATTTTCAAGGAGTAATGCTAGCAACATTCTCTTTTGAACATTTTATAATACTCACTCTTTTATTGGTTTAAATCATTGTGGATCTACACTTTGAAAATTGAATCCTCACAAAATGGTGGAATATACATTGTTTTCATTCAATAAATGAGTGAGTGTTAGAAAATGTGTTGAAAAATAAGTTGTGTCAGCATTCCTCGTTTTCAAGACACAATGAGTTGGAAATTTAGTAGACTTGAATTTACCGCGTAAGCCAGGTCACTAGTACTATATTAAGGAGCACTTGTTGAACATAGTGAATACAAGAAGGAAAGAAATTGGACAAAGATAAAGGGATTGCAAATACCTAAAAGAATGAAGGTTTTTATTTGGAAGGCAGCAATAGGAGTGTTACCTACTAGACAAAGACTTCAATAAAGAGGGGGTGCATTGTAGGAATAAATGTGTCTTTTGTGAGAGCAACTATGAAAATGTTTGCATGTGTTTTTGGTTGTAGAAAAGCGCAAGAGATATGAATGAAAGCGGGGTGGCATTTAACATGGAAAGGTCAATCTTTTTCTACCATGAGAAAGTTTTTTTTAACCATCAGATTAAAAGGGAACACTGGTCTTACTATAGACTGTCTACACTATATATTTTTTCTCACTATCATCAACCTCCCAATATTAATGTTATTCACGCTTAGCTTTCTGCTTCCATTCCTGCCATAGGAGACAAACAATAATAATAGTATCAGATCTATATGAGTAAGTGGAAAGGGGTAGATTGCAAGCTTTCTAGAAAAATCAATAGAAGAAAACATAAGCCGCAGAAGATGACCGGAAACTCAACGGCAGTGGCTCTCCGACGATGTGCCCATGCCCAGAATGAAAGAAGAAGTGGTTCAATAGAGAGAACTTGCCACAAGGATCACAGATCCGGCGTTTGTTTTTCATAAACAGCAACAAACTTCTACAGTCATAATATGATGAGGCAACAGATAACTGGAAGCAGCAGAAGCTAACAAAAAAAGATGAAGACATATACATCAATTTCTAGTGCATTTAAATCTGCCTAATCTTTTCCTATTGATCTTGAATGCTAATAAATCACTTGGTATCTTCATCTCTCTACAAATAGTTTAAGATGTCTAAATGCATTCCAGTTAGACAATAACAAAGTCTTGTCGAATTGACAACATAAATCAAACAAAATTATAAAAAGTATAATGGAAATAACTTCACCAGGTCTCTATAGTACTTTTAATTTAACATGATCTAGCATAATGGAAAAATATTGAACAAAATTGAGCCCATCGGAATGTAACATCCCGATATTTTATATGCATTATATATGGTAACCCTCTCTGTTTGTATTTAATTATATGGAACGTTTAGTTTTATTATTTAACTTAGTATCTTATTTATCAATTTGGTTTCACTATGATAGGATAACCTTCTACTTGTTTATTTTATGTCTTTCTCTTAAAGGTTATTTTCAATTAGTGATATTTGACTCTATTTATTTTACTTAAAGCATTAATATGATGGTTTTAGATTAATACCCAAATATTTAATAAATTAACTTACCTTAATAACTATTAAGAGAATTTATAAATTATGGTGAAATAATGACCCGAGAGAAAGAACAAAAAAAAGGGTAAAGAATGAGGTGAATGTGGTTTTGCTTAAGTTTGGGTAGTTATGAGTACCCAAATAGGTAGTTTGGCTAGTTATGAATGAAATAGGTAGTGCCATGACTTGGTCTACGTGAATAGATCTACTTTGCCTCCCTTTTCCTATAGTTATGGTACACGTACACCAACCTCTTGATAAATAAATAAGATATCTCCCAATTCCTTTAGGTCGGAACCGCATCCTGTATGATTCATATACTCACAAATTTAATTAGAGTCCTCACCAATTTTCTTTAGTCTCTCACATTCCATGTATCACGGTTTAGAAAAAGAGTACTCTAACCCTTCCAATTATCTCTCTCTATAATGGTCACCTAAGAGTCAGTTTTCCAACTATTTTAACCTTCCACTCAAACACAGCGTTTAATTTGTTCACAACTTATAATTCCTTTGGTCAATATTGTCCCGAAGCCCCCTAGCCATCAATACAATTAAGAGGGAAAGAATTGTCTCCAGTAAAATTTTCTCCTGTTTTCTCCTGTGAAGCAATCTGAGCCTTCCATTTTCTTTCTTCTTCCCTCGAGAGACCAGCTTACTGTAAATCACAAAACTGTTTCATCTTCCTCAATAATAACAACACAACCTTTGTTAGATTCTGAACACCATCTATATTGAAGATGTCGTCGCTTGTTTGCTATGTTAGATTGTGTATAACTCCAAGCAATTGTCATGACAGAATGAGAGATCACTGTTTGTATAACTCCAAACATTTGTCATGACAAAATCAATGGTTTTCAAGCAATTACCATGACATAATCCAAACCCAAGCAATTGTCAATATTTCCAAGCATGTAATTTTGAAATTCAGTTGATAATCAACCCAACCATTTTGCATCAAGTAAATTCGAAATTAGGTTAATCTAGAATAATAAGAAATGGAAATCAACCTTAAACATCAACATTAGAAAATAAAAACAGAGAATGAGAGAAGGAAAGAAGAGGGGAAAATAGAGAAGGATGAAAGAAGGACACCACTGTTGGTGCACCGCCGAACAAACTTCAATGGCAAAAATGGTTTGTGAAGAAAGGGATAAGTGAGGAGTGTGTGAAAGCAAAGAGACAAAATTCATCCTAAATAAATGGAGATTGTCAATTACTCTAGTTTTGAAGTAAATATATGATATAAATGCACATATTTCAAGAATTGAAAACATTAATATCACATATTTACTTCAAAACTATAGTAATTGACAATCTCCATTTATTTAGAAAATTGAGAGGATCTTCACCCTGTTTTTAGCCGTTGATCTATCATTAAAAGAAATGGAGGGCTCAGATTGTTTCACAGGAGAAAACAGGAGAAAATTTTACTGGAGACAATCCTTTCCCCAATTAAGAAGCATGTTTTCTTACAGTTGTCATGGTCGATTGGAATTGAGAGACTTTACGGAGCGAAGAATGAAGTGTACGGATCAAGAGGTTATTCGGCTAGGAAAGAGAACATTTAAGGTCAGGGCACTTCCCCATACTTATCATAAATGTAACTAATGATTAGGTATTATAATTTAAAGAGCATGATTCATAATTATTGTTGTTGAAGGAAAATGTAATTAAAATAGAAATTTATATGAGAAAATGTAACTTTTTATAAAAGTGATTATTTTTAATATGTTTAATATGATGTTTATGTATGAAGCTTGATGTAGAAAGATTTATGTAAAGAGAATTGTGATTGTATTATGTCTTACATGTGTTGCGATGTTTGAGAAAGAAATGTTTGATATATGATAAATTAAAGAAAGAAAATAGAGGAAATGTGAGTTTTATGAAAAAATTGGATTTTTGGAGGATTATTTATACTTGCTTGTGTTTGCCTAAGTGGTGGGATTGCATCTCTGTTTTCATCACCCTGGTGGGATTGCATCTCTGTTTTCATCAGCCTGTCGTGACATATACATTGCATGCTTACCTCAGTGGCGGATATAAATAAATTATGTTTGCTTGTGTGACGGTTTAAAAAATATTGTTGCCTGTGTGGGGGTTAAAAAATACCGTTTGCCTGTGTGGCGCTCAAATAACCATGTTTGCCTGTGTGGCGGTTAAAAAAATATTGTTTGCCTGTTTGACGCTTAAATAACTATGTTTGCCTGTTTGACGCTTAAATAACTATGTTTGCTTGTGTGGCGGTTAAAAAATATTGTTTGCTTGTGTGGCGCTTAAATAACTATGTTTGCATGTGAGGCGGTTAAAAAATATTGTTTGCCTATGTGGCACTTAATAATCATGTTTGCCTGTGTGACGGTTAAATATTATGTGTGCCTTAGTGGCGGATCATATCCGGGTCATTTAGTTTTAGGAGCATGCATAACATTGCATAAGAACCTAGATAAAAATAATGAAAGAATGATGAATTTTGAGTAATTCTTTCTTTTTGGCAGCTTATGTCTTGTACAATTTATTTTATAATATCGTACTGTATGTTTCGTTTGATATGTATGGTTTGTGGTTTATGGAAGTTGACACCTTACACCAACATTTTAGGTACTAAAGAAGAGATGGTGTATACTTTGGTTTCCATGCTTGAATCGCGTATGGGGATGAATTTGGGTTTTTGATTTAATTGTTTTTTTTAAACTACTTGAGTGATGTTTATTTTAAGAACCATAATAAGATATTTTATCCAAGTTTTGTTAGTTGATTATTGATGAAAAAAAATAGTAGTCTCATTATAATAAAGAAGTAGGTGTAATGTCTTGGATAAAAAAAAATCCAGGGCGTTACAATAACAATGCATACACGTTGCACCAAAGGTTAATTCAGCAAGCATAACTTTTCCAACATTTGGAAAATAGACATCTCTTTCCCATAGGAAGAAACTTTTTTTAGTAAGTGAAATAGAAACAGAGTAAGATGATAAGATTTAAGCTGAAATCAATAGTTTAGGGGGTGGCTTAGAGTCGGTGGTGGTGGTGGTGGGTCTATTGCTGTCTCATGAGTCATGAGAAGTTGAAGACAGCAAGAAGAAAAATATAGTGTGGGCAGCCTATAGTAAGATCAATGTTCCCTTTCAATCTAATGGTTAAAAAAAACTTTCCCATGGTGGAAAAGGATTGACCTTTCCCATGTTAAATGCCACCCACTTTTGTACATTCTCTTTAACACTTATTATTTTATTGGATGGAATCAATACACGTCTCAACATTTTATTTGAGTTCTATTTTCAAAGCATAAATCCACAACGATCTAAACCAACAAGAGAGTGAGTATTAGAGAGTGTGTTCAAAAGAGAGTGTTGTTAGCATTACTCAATGTAGATTTATTTGTGCTCAAATATTGTGGAAAATTTTGAATTTTTTTCGTTTCCCATAATTATGAATGTATTAAACAATTCATAATTAATTCATCCATATTTCAAACTACATAATTTTTTGATGAAGTTTTTTATGATGTTATAACCATGTCAGCAAAATCAGGGAACACAATTTGACACGTGAGTATATGCTTACTAAGTATAAAATTGCAAATTTTGGTCAAAAAGTTAAATAAGTTGGAGCTTCTTCGTAATTTATGAAAACATCCTATAGGAGTTATCTCCTAAATTCTTTAAAGGACCTAAGAGACATTGAGGGAGCCGAAAAACTACCACTCGTATAAAAAGCTCAAATATACTATACAATACCAACAAATTTCTCATCTACTTTTGTTCTAGATTTGAGAGTGTGACCATTCAAAGAAAAATAAGGGGTCAATTGTTGAAATAGTCCCTTTAATTTACGTGAAGTCTGAAAATAGTTCTTATAAAAATAAAATTACAAATTATACCCTTATAATTTGAGATTCATCTATTTTGGTTCTTCAACAATTCAATCACACACGAGGCGCTGACGTGAAAGAGAATCTTGTCACATGAATGCTAACACATGTATTTTTGTATGACTTACATTATTTTGTCTAAATTGTTTTTGAAGTAGCAATAAACGTTGTAAGAAAGAGGAAGTTTGAATTGTGACTCTTTTTAAATTATTCCTGAAACTTAATCAATTTATATACTCAAGAAAATTCTTGGTAAATGTTAATCAAATATAATTATATAGTTCTATAAAACAAATGTTTTATATCGGTGTTAGCCTGAAATTTCAACAGGCTCATTTACTGCAGTCAACATTAGTTGACTTTTATCTTTGCAAGAATTGAAGTCTTTTTCCTTCAACTTAAGAAGTTCGACGAGATGTGGACTTAACGCGAAAAGATTTAAAAACCTTAAAGTTCGACAAAACAGGAGTCAGGGTGCAAGACCGTCGAAGCCAAGCAATTCCTGTTAAGGCGGGAAGATTTCAAATTTCAAAGACAAGCGGTTTCCTCAAGGAAAATGTGGGAGACAAGCGGTTATCCAAATGGAAGAAGTGCTGATCATGGAGTTAGGCTTTTTCCAGTTATTTTGCTATATATAAATAGTAGTTTTCCATAGGGAAAATAGGTCACAAATCATTTATAGAAATTCTAGAACACTCGAAGTACCAACGCGAGAGAAAAGAGTTATACAAAATGTATGTAGAAGATTTGTCGAACCACCTTTATTTTTAATGCAATGCAATTTATCTTTTCTTGAAGTTTTTGCACTTTTAACTTTTAGTCTTTTATTTTGCATTTACCACGTTTCTTTTTTACTTTAAAACCATTTTCTATCGAAAGACGTCATACGGTCTCGTCCTGTTCATAAAGCAACCTATGAACTTGATGAACGCGGACTCTTTTTCTTAAAAACAAATGCACAACATGTCCTAGGATTTCTGGTTTGATCCTGCTTGCAATAATCAAAATCAGCCCTTATTGTTTACCAAAAACACTGGTAAACAAATTGACATATTATTTTATGGTGAGTGAGAAACCCAGTTTGGAACAGAAAGGGGTGAAACATGGTGAAATATAAAGAAAAGGGTTCATAGAATTGTGTCACAATTTTGGAAATTGTGTCGCAATTGTATAACTAGAAAGCACTGAAAATTCTGCCAGCAAAATCGTGACACGGTTGAAAAAGCGTGACACGATTTTGATAGCATCAGGTCCAAAAATCAGATTTTCAAAAGTGTGTTTTCCACCATTTTAAGCCCTTTCAAGGTTCCAAATCAATCTCAAACACACCCAAATCATCACACTAATGTCACCTAATCACTTATACATTAATCCCACCATAATCAACTTAATTTTACTCATCAAAATGACTTATTCCTCAAAAGTGTTTAAAATGGCTTTTAACTCAAAAACCCAAATTTCACCCAATCAATTTCCCTCCCAAACATAACAACTTAACCACAACAACACATTTATCAACACCCAATGAATGAATTATCATCACCAACATAACTCAACACCATTTATATCATATAATCATGAATTCACCAACAATCAACAACAACAACACCATCAATTTTCATCATTTTAAGTTAAAACCTTAACATAATCATTTTGACACATAACAACTAGGAAGTTTAAGCACAAACAACAAGTTTCCAACAAAATTCACATACTCAAATTTATCACATAATCATGAGCACGAAAATCAACATTTAAAATCAACAAAATCATAATTCATTCAAGTCACTTGCTTTTACTAGCAAGAATTTTTACAATCTTTGTGCTTTCTGCACAACTTCGATTTCTTTTACAAGAGTAAGTGGATTTGAAAAGTATTAATCTTCTTGAAAGACTTAATACACGAAAAGAGAAGCTTGCTCAAACTAAGATATAATTCTTGAGGGATTGTAAATAAAGTGGTTCTTGATGAATATTGTTCTTTTGCTCAAAAGTTGTATGTTCCTCTTGTTGTAGTCTTCTATTTATATAAGAGGAACTCTTGATAACTTCATTCTATCTTGCAGCGCAAGACTCAAGTGAGTTTCTGAGATGAAACTGATTTCTGAAAGTTGAGATCGATCTCTAAAACTGCTGAAGCTTTGCTTTGCACTTTGTTTCATGTTATGTGAGGCATGAGCTTTGTACATCTCATTTGTTTATCAATTCATGCAGTAACTTCAGTCTTGAGCCCAAAGAAAAGGCTTTTCTTGTACTAGGTAGCTTTCCTTGTCATGTTGTGAGGTGACCATAAAGAGAATATCCAAAGGATCATAGTTTTGTATTTGTCATACATCCATGATGTGTTGTCGTGATTACATTGGCCCTTGTCATGCTAAGCTTTTTGCACATGATATTAAATATGTTCTTTTTGTGCATATGTATATTTGTCGTAAGCTTTTATGATTAAAAATTCTTTGTCATGACATATCTTATGCTTCACATATTTATTGTTGCTTTAAACGTGACATTCTCAACACTTCCATTGCCATGTACATGTTTTTCTTGTTTGAGCTAAGTCCACATTTGAGATCAATCTCTTTATCATAACATGGTGCTTTGCTTGGTAATCATATAATGCTTTTATACCTTTGGCTTAAAAATAAACACTCAAGAGCACAAGTTATATAACAATAAAATTCAGAATTAATAAAGTTTAATTTAATATTGTTGTTATCTTTAAAACTAAAAAACAGAGATTTGGATTTTATATCAACAATATCAAAGTTTTTCAAATCATCAATTTGAAGTTGTAAGGCAATTGACAGTGTGATTGAACATAAGATACAATTGAAGTCACTTTGGAAGGACTGATGGTGACTTTTAGTATACTAATAACAAGCTTCTGAATCTGATTCTCATTGTCTAGAAGCCTTTTCACTGAATACAGAAGTGAATAACCTAATTTCTGATTTTTACGGCTTGACTTGTATGGAAGGTTGAAGATCTCAAAATGAAAGGATGATGATCCAGTCCACAAGGACCTCTTTTTCGTAGACAATTTTGAAGTTCTAACCCCATCTTTCATGGGCAGACGAGAAAGAATAACGTGTAGAATGACATCAGGCAAGTCACTTATCATGTCTTTTTTGTCAGCCATACTAACGCTTTGAACCTTAGAAGCCATGCCTGCCAGTAAAGTTATAAAAATTTAATAGAATGTGGATTAATAAACAAAACATAAAACACAAAAATGAAACAAAATTGACACACCACCAACAAAGAATCAAAACCAGATAATGATAAGAACTTGCAATTGAAGGCTCAGAGATATGTGGACCTTTGGTGCGCTATGGTGAGAGTCCTCACATGCATTCAAAGTTAAGACTAGCTAAGGTATATCTTTGGGTAGTGAAAGGTCAAGTGAATAGTTCTTAGGAATGTTATATTTTGAAGTAAAACAACTCTGAGTTACTATTTTGAAAATTTAAGATAAACATATTTATTGTTTATTTTGAAGCCTACGAGAGTTTTCAGATACTCCTATTTTATTCATTTCTTTTAATAAGAATTTCATAAGTTTATGTCTCAAATTTTTTGGTTGTTACTAATAAACATAAATAATTAATGAATAATAAACATAAATAATTAATTAATAATTAATGAATAATAAACATAAATAATTAATGAAGAATAAACATAAATAAATTAATAATAATAAATTCAAAAGTTGTACTTATAAATTCAAAAGTTGTACGACTTTAATTATATATATATATAACGACGACCAAAACATGAACGAACGTAAATTTTGTCATGAACGTGTAAGAAATTTGCATGAGCTACACTCCTGTTCCCCAATTGGTCAAACCCTTCCAAAACAAGCATGAATTCACGTCCTAAATCAATAGCGTCAAAAATAGAAAGACGATGCATTCAAACCACTAAGACCATTTGAAACACATTGATGTGACACATTTACATTTTCATTTTCAATTTTTGATTTCAGTCATTTTTTATTTTTGATTTGAGCACAAATTATTATTTCCTTATTTTTATAGGCTTAATGATGACATATCAATGTTTTAAAAACCGAACCGGTCATCAAATCGGCAAGGTTATGGGATCATTGCTTAAACCGCATGACCCAACCGGATTAAACCGAATGACACAAATTTAATTTTAATAAAAAATAGTTTTCTGAAAGCAATAAAAAATAGGTTTTTTTTAGAGGATCAATAAAAAGTAGTTAAAATATATCATTTTTTTATTGTTTTAATTTAATTATAATCCATCTGGGAATAAAATATAGGTTTTTTTTATTGTTTTTTATTGCAAAATTGAAAGGGGCATACTATGTCAATGATGTAATTCAACAAATAATCAATGTAAATTGAAAGAGGCATGTTGTTAGCAATTTAATTCAACAAACAATCAAAAGACACAAAATGTGATTAAATAATTGATGTAACATCCCAATTTTTATTATTATTTTATTAATATTATTATTATGTGATATTAGTAATATTTAAAATTTATTTGTTTATTATTTTTACTTGGTTCAATTGATGAGTTAATTGATTTTATGAAGTAAATGGTATTTTTGACAATTTAGTAGAGGAAGGTATTTTTGTGATGTTATAGAAAATAAAAGATTATGAAGAATTAAGAAAATAGAGGTGTATGAGTAAAAAGGAGGTTTAAGTGAACTAAATGTGCAGTGTTTTGTGGAGAGAATAGAAACTAAGCTCATTAAGTCTTATGAGAACCAAACCCAAAACAAGTGAAGTATAAATGTGTTGTAGTATTTGTAAATTAGAGTTGGAAAATCATTTGTAAACGTTTAGAGAAAAGAGACAAGAGGTGTAGAAAAGAGGAACTAGAGAGAAAGATGAGGAAAGCTCAAGGAATCAAAGAGGAGAGGGAGACCCAAGCTTGAGGGAGGCTAGTTTTGAAGAGTTAAGAGGTAAAGGGGGATTTCTATTCACCTTTGGGATTTTTACGAGCAATTGGGTAGAAAATGGGTTTTGTGTGATTCATGCTATTTTCATGATTTTGTGATAAAATGATGTTGAATTTGTGTTCTAGTATGTTGTTGTGATTACGGGTATTTATTTAATTGTGAATACATGATGTTGTCATGCCAAATTCATAATTTGAATATGTGAATATTGTGTTCTTGAGTTTTATGATGACATGAGTGGAAATTATGAAATGGTTGTATGAATTGATATTTTGATGTTATGTTTTGATGGTGAAAATACACATGAGTTTGATTTGGTGAATGTTGTTGTGGTAATTATGAAGAAGAGAGGATGTTGATGTTGTTACCATGTTTAGAGGTAGAATTATCTATGTTGTTACCATGTTTAGAGGTAGAATTATCTATGTTAGAATTGAGAGAAACTACTTAAGACAATTTGAATCATGAAAACTTTTTGTGTTAGGTAATTGAGTAGATTAAAGTAAAATTAGGGTATAATTGAATGAATAACTTTAGCATGATGTTCAGGGTCGAGTTTGGCGAGTTTTGGATCGAAAAATAGGGTCGAAAGAGGTTTTCCCGGGGCAATATCGTAGAAAAAGTTACATTTTCCCTTGCCTGTGCAAAACGCACAATCATGCGCCTGTAAGCACGAATCGTGCGTTTTTGTCTGTTTTTCCCGGTGTGTTTTTTTAAAAACACATGACCGTGCATTTTTCTTTTTGTTGTAAAACCTCTTCTTTTTTTATGCTCTTAAAGGTGCCCTAGATGCGTAATAAGGTCTTGAATCCTTAAACTTGAATGATATGGGTATAACTTAGTATTGTAAGAGTACTTCCTTTAATTTCTGATGAATTTAACATAAGGCGAGTGATAGGAGAATTATAGAAGAACTAAGACCATCTACAATGGGGAGTCCTTTCCCTATTAAGCACCATTTTAAATAGGTACCTCTTTGTGACACCAATGAATATGGTGCTTATGAAGGTGGGTGTTTGTATAGGCACCGTCTCTCTTCTATTACTCATGGGTCCCACATGTACAATTAATTCTATTTTTTTTATATATTTAATTATTGTATTATTTTGATATTAAAAAATAATTATATAATAGTTGTAAATAATAGTTGAATTTGATTCCTAAAAAAAAATAGTTGAATTTGAATTTGCTTGTAGCATAGCCGTTGGAAATTTTAGTTGACATTTCTTGTATTCAATTACTCCTTAAAAAAAATCTGTACTTAATTACTTTATTTTTTCCTTTTTTTCTTTTGAATAGCTTCATCTATATAAATATATGAAGAATGGCTTTTATAATTCACTATAAACTTTTACCAATTTGCTCTCTAAAAAATTTAACAACATTGTAGGTGTGTTCACCAAATGGATCCAAACCAAAAAAACCCTTTTTTCAATATGATGCAAAATTATTTCAATGGGGTAAAAATAAAATAAAAATGTTCGTTTTTTTTAAGAAGACAAAATGAGATTAATAATCACCAAAATTATTTCAAATATAAATATATGAACAATGGCTTTTATAATTCACTATAAACTTTTACCAATTTGCTCTCTAAAAAATTTAACAACATTGTAGGTGTGTTCACCAAAATAACCCTTTTTTCAATATGATGCAAAATTATTTCAATGGGGTAAAAATAAAATAAAAATGTTCGTTTTTTTTAAGAAGCCAAAATGAGATTAATAATCACCAAGAGCAACTCATCTCGCACAAGGTGTGCAAAGAGAATCACTCCTCAAAAGAATACAAATTCGAGTTGTATGTTGCCGGACAAAAAATATTCGTTTTTTTAATAATTTATAATTAAATTATTTCAATATTTTAAAATTATATAACTATGAGTTAAAATGTAGTGATATAGAGTTATTGCTGTGATCCAATTAATAATTATTTTGAGATGCTGGGTTGGAGAGATTGAGTGCTTATTACATATTAATTATAAAACAAATGACGTGTACAGTCATGACCCATTTAAGCACCCAAATGGTGTGCTGCATTGTGAATGGTCTAAGATGAGACGTGAAAAGTTAAATGAGATAGTAATGACGAAAATAAATGAGATGTTGATTTATATTGATGATGAGAGTAAAAATGCTTATATTATAAAGATGATGTTTATCTATACATGATTATATAATTAATTTATAAGCAGAATGAGAAAAACAATATTAAGCTTAAGTATAAAAGTTATTCTAACAAGGACCAAAATGTTCTAGAGAATGATTAATATTAAATAAAATGATTAAATTATATTTAACCGTGAATGTATATTTAAGCAATTGTTTTATCTTGGATCAGAATGCTCTGGAGACAGACCAGAGTACTCTGGATTAATTTGGTTGTATTTTAATTAGGACTAGAAAGTTCTGGATAGATATTATGAATGTGATAGTGTGTGTGGATTGTGTAACAAAAATAACGAGAGAAGGGGAAGAGAGAATAACACAATAGATTTATCCTAGTTCACCAAAACCGACTACTTTCAGTCCCCACACCTCGTGTGAGATTATCCACTATAGTATCCTGCTAACAGAAACTTCTGACTAGCACTATAAGTTCTTGATTACACTAGATCAGTCTGTTACACCCTGTATTATAAACCTCGGCAGACTTCTATAATTCTTTGCTTTCACACGAGAAAGGTTGTTACACTTCTTTCTCAAACTATTGTTATGAATAGACTTGAGAACAAAATACACTTTGTATGATGAGATAAGTCTCGACCAAATAAAATTCTCAACACATGTTTGAGATTTTAATAAACAAATTCGAATGAGTATGAACCAAATGATATATTGAGAGAGCTTAAAATTTGTTTGTTTATTTGTGAAGAGCTTGTATGTAGTGATGATTTTCACTTGAGAGAATGCTTGCTTTCAAAACTCTTGCTTTGATTCTTCAAGTCTTCAAGTATTTATAGATGTGGAGTGCCTTGGTGATCAAGTGTAAAAATAGAGTTGTTGGACGTGTTTTTACAACTGTCTAAAACTTCAATTGATTTCTATTTTCTTCTTCAAAATGACAAGAATATTATTTTACACATCCAGAACATCCTGGATGTCCAGCTTGCTTTATGCTTCCATGTGAGAGGCATCCAAATGTAATAAGTTGTTGATAGTTGTAAGAAGTGACATGCTTATGTTATTCTTTTGTCCTTTTGATGATGTCACATTTAATTCACATGTGTTTAAAGTCTTTATGAGATATATTGCTTTAATGGACTTTGTTTCTTTTTCTTAATGGATCGAAAATCTTCATTAAGGCCCAAGATAATTCTTTCTTCATTTTGCCAATCATCAATGATTACATGTCTTCATCTGGTAAGGCATATGCATGTCTTGATCTTCATTTTAATGATTCAATGGTTGAATAATCTTGTAAAGCCAAATTTTATCTTTTTACTGGTTTGTCTTTTGACGTAACTGCTTTGTTTGTCTTATGATACTAGAAAATTCTCGTGATCATTCTCATGAAACAATTCACACAAAACAAGTTAGTAAATAACAAGATAAAATTAATTTAATATATTTGTAATCTTTAAAATATCAAATACGGATTTTATCAACAACAGTTTTTTCCTCACAATTTCTTTCTGCCTCATTATTTTTTTCTAAAATTAATTGAGGGATTGAAATAAAGAAAAAGTGACATATACATAAAGTCTAAAGAAGTGATCTATGTGTCTAATTTTTTCATTCTTTTTTGTAGGCATGTTTATGACATTAAAATAAAGCCTTATACATAAAATTAGAATTTTTTTGACAAGGGGTAAATTAATTATGAATTTTTAAAGTGCAAAGACAACGAAAACCTTGACGAGAAATCAAATTTTGAGCTGACATTTTGTAGAGACCTATATTAAACTACATAGAAAGAATTTGTAGAGACCCCGATTTGTTTCAATTTTTAAATTAAAACGTGAAATTTTTTAATTTTGTTCTGAGTAAGCATATATTTACTGGGTCAAATTATGTTTCAAAATTTTGCAAGCATGCTTAAAACATCATATGAACCTCCACCACGAAATTTTGTAGTTTTTAAACGAGGGACACATTAATTATATATTTTAAGAAATTCACTATTATCGGGAACAAAAAATTCATAATTAATTTGTTTCGTGTTTAAAAACTTCAAAATAAATACAAGGCGTCTTTGAAATTTATAATTATATGGGCAATGAGACATGTTTATACGTTTTGGTCGAAAAATCAAAATAAATTGAGGCGTCTTTAGAGTGCTATTAAACTATGCATATCCTTTCTATCGATTTTTATTGAAGTCTCTGCAAAAAAAAAAAAAAAACCAACTCAAAATTCAATTTTATGTCGAGGTTTCCATTGTTTTGCTTTTTGAGTTTTTAATGCTTTAAAAATTTATAATTAATCTGTCCTTTGTTGAAAAACTTTAATTTCATATAGGAGGCCTTATTTTAACGGCTTAAACATTTCTGAAAAAAATGATGAAAAAAAATTCAAATTCTGGGTTACTTTTCTGGATTTTTTTTTTGTTTATAAGGAAAAGATAGTGAATTTTTTTTTAATTTCAACCCGCAATTAATCTTGACAAAAAAGAGGAGGTAAAATAAATTATGAAAAAAATATAAATAAATTTTGAGGCAATATTTTTTTTATCACATCATCAAAAAATCCATGTGTAGGTTGCCGCAAGTCAAAATTCTCTGTCACGCCAACTTTTTATGAGTGACTAAGTTGTTAGATGACTAAAAAAGAAAGTCAAATTATAAAGATATTACCTATGTTTTATTTTTACAGGAACTATTTCAGAACTTCATGTTCATTACATGAAGTATTTCAACAATTATTTTTATTTTTTTTATCACCAACCCACCAAAATAACATCAAAATTACTGTAATTCATTTTATTTTCATCTAAGGTTCTCGTCTCTTTGTGTTCAACTTGGGTGTTGAATGATGAAGGATTCTTTGTATAGTATACAAGTATCATTTAACACCCAGGTAATCAAATATTTAACTTAAAAATGATTTTGTAAAAAAGAAAAAAAAAACTTAAGGAAATTATAAATAAAGATAAAGTCTGTCTATCACTATTTTGATACAGTAAAAATGACACACATCACTAACTTGAAACAAAAACTAAGATAAAAGACCATATGATTAATTTTATTTATTTATATGATAGTGTCAGGTGTGTATGTTTTGAAATGCTAGCAAAGCATTAGTTTCAATGTGTATACTAGGGTATATACTTGTGTAAAGCAGGTAGGTATTATGTGTATAAATTAAAAATTTGTTAAAAGTAAAGAAATCATGTCACAACTAAACCACTGGAATCTGGAGTTCTCTAATGCATGGAGTTTGTGCGTAATGTGTGTTAAATGTTGCGAAGTTGGGAGTACCAAATTTGATATAGGGAAATGGTAAACAATTAAATTCGATGGATAAAGGAGATTAGATGTCAGTCTTGTTAGACTTCGATGTCAAGATGGAAGTCTATCATAGAATTTACAAACAGTGTTACATAAAATTCCAATTAAATCAATGTTTGGTACCACAATTTGTTAAAATCACCGTGGTACCACAGTTTGTGCGTAATGTTTGGTACCACAATTTAATAATTCATGTCCACAACATTATATTTCTAAAGTATTGTTTGCTTTGATCTTCTGTGAGCTTCCTTGATTTTTGTTGTCCTTAGTAAAAGACATCTTGCTAGGTTGAGGAGTATGAATTTTGTATATAAACCATTCTTAATTTCGACTTTTAATCAATGTAAGATTGTTTAGTGTAACAGAACAATAGGCCCCAATCGAGGCTAGGGGACTAAAGAGTTTGTCAGCTATCGTGTGAGTCTTGCTTACACCTTGTTTTTCACAAACAACATCAATGCTCCAACCTAAAGTCCACAATACTACATTTTTATAGTATTGTGCCTACTTTGGGTCTTGTGTGTGAGCTCTCACAGTTTTATCTTCTATAAAAGATGTCTTGTTGTATTGAAGAGTGCAGATGTTGTTTTTAAACTACCTTTAACCTCGGATCGCAAACAATGTAGGACTTTTAGGTGTACCGGAACATTAGCCCTCAACAGAAGCGAAAGGGGTAAGGCGTTTATTAGCCATCATATGTGGCTTAGACCTCATTTCTTAGAGACAACACAAATTATCGAAAGTGGACATGAGGCAACAACCAAAGTTGAATGGAGGCGGTGGAGGACATTGCCTGCTTCTCAAATGGGTGTTATAATTGTAAGGACTCTAACGTTCAAGTCAATGAGAATTTTAGGAGAGTCTAAAGGTTTGATTAGAGTTGAGAATATACCTTTAACCAAAGTTCAATGTCCTTTTATAGGAGACGTGTAGGAAATAATGGTTACGTGACAATTACTTTATAGAGTGGATCCCGACATGATTTATATATTACCATCTAATTCGCATTAAAGGGTCATGATTTGATAATGACAATTGATTTCTTGTGTTGCTATAGACAATAAAGCTTATTTTGTTGGATTGAACCTTGGTCTAGTCCAAAACAATTATATTGTACTTGACTTTTCAATAATTGAGCTATTCTTAACACAGGAATGAGCTTTATTGTCCAAAACAAGCTACTGCCAGCCAACACATAATGTTGCATGCACATAATGTTGCTTCCTACTTTGTTCACCAATTGTGGCTGTACCACAAGTATTTCCAGCATTGATATAGATAGATGAGGCAGATGAAGTTGAATTTTTCATTTGTCGAAATTAAAATGTAAACTCCATCTTGGATGGATTAACTGCATTGACTACAAGAATTATTAACTCAAGTGAATCCTAATCGGTTATCAACCAACCTATCAGTGACAATATTCCAATACTTGATTAAAAAATGTATACTCGGAAGCACCACTAATATCAATTATCAACTATCAAGAGTGTTACTCTAGCTCTACAATGATGAATTCATATTTTAATGTCCTAAAACTGTACAGAAAAAAACAAACAAACTATATTTACACATTCGATAATTGAGCTATTCTTAACACAGGAATTCAGTACTTAACTTTTAGAAGTACATAAATACTACCTCAAGAAAAATAGCACATACATAAACATACAGACAAGGGAGATGCTGCCTAGAGATTGTCAGTTGTTGGATATGATTTGATTTGACATAGACGCCCACGTTTAACTCTCTTAGGAACACGTGGCTGTTACAAGACCAATTAAAAAAGAATCCAATTTATATATGTCTTCATTGCATGGGGCATTGTAGCCTCCTACATTGCTCTTTTACATCATGCACTTGTGCTTATATTAATCTTACATGCATACTCCCCCTATATGCTACTAATTAATATTTCAAAGATTCCGCATAAGTTGAGCAAAATACTGTAATTGCCACGACAATATAAGAATTTTGAAACCTACTTGATTTAATCGGGTGTTGTTCGCTTAAGATCTTGAAGTGTGTTCCTCTTCAAAGTCTTATGTTCGATTTTTTCTGATGTCAATTTAGATTGACTAACTTAGCTTTTTAAACAAAAATATAAGAATTTTGGAGGCCTTTGCAATCACATCAAAACTTTGCAATACGGAACTCCTTAGGTAAGACGTGAAAACAATTTTAAAAGTTTTTTCAATGTATGTTTGGTATCACTATGATTCTGACATATCCACCGTAATACCTATTACAATATGAATAATCAACTATAAATAGTTGATAGGTTAACTAGAGTTAATAGTTGGTTATAGTTAGTTACTCCAACTAATCTCTGTATACAAGAGCACTCATTTACCATTTTTATTATCTTTTATCAATATATATTTATTTCATACGAATCTCTATAAGTATCTTCCTCATGAGTGGTCTTATACTTGCTTTCTTGTTGATCATTTTGATCTTCTTTCCTATGATTTGATTTCATGATTCTTTATGATAGCAACTATAAACTACTAACATCATTGTTACTTCTTGTGATATGGCTGCTTATAATAATATTTGTTGTTTCTAAAAAAAATAGTTAAACTTGAACGCTCAGATTTATACACAATTGTTTGTAATTTGTAATATCAAGGTGGCAATGTGATCACTACTAATCTTGTTAGCAAACATTGGACAATACTATATTGCTATATGAGTACGTTTTAGTAAAACGAAGTAATTGATTAATACAACATGTTGTTAGTAAACTGTTACTTAGGCGTAAACTATATCATTAGCTATACCCTGTCATTACTCATTTAACACATTACATTTACAGCTAGCTAACTGGCAAATGATCTGTTGACCAGGAGAAATTTCACTCAATTAAGTATATCTGGAAGTTGACCTTGTAAAATACTAGTACATCCCTATTCATTGAATGTAGTTCATTGTTCATTAATCATTCCTACATACATTTTATTATAAAAAAAAAAAACTATCTAATAAAAAACACCTAACTTATTGAATTACTTTTAATATGTTCAAATTTGCAATTTGGATTTTGGGTTACTCACATTTTGTACATGCTATATCACATTACATATATGGGGGACCTAGACCGCTTATGTAATGGAACGCTGAATAAATTACCCTTGTGTTACCAACATGATAGGGGATATAGTTGGCAGGTGACCTAATATCTTAATTAAGTACTAGGAGTCTATTTGGTACTTGGTAGTTTATGGGAGTAAAAGTGGGGAGGACTTAGAAAGAAGAAAAAAAAGATAACAACTATACTATATTAAGTTATAGGTGTTTGGATCTTCTAGGATTACAATATATTGTGTTGTAATATGGTGTTGCAATTGTAGGGATCTTAGATTTATATAGAGAGACCCCCTAAAACTACTTTGCTCTCTAAATTTAACAATCTCTATAATTGCAAACACCATACTTCAGCTGTTTATAGAGCATCGGTGTGGCATGTCATATATGATCACATTGTTTAGATAGAAAAGAGAGAGATATACTGAATATTGCACATTTTTCTGTAAATTAACCACAGAAGAAGCATGAGTACTTTATTCACATTGCTTTTGGACTAAATATGGATCAACTCTAGTTTAAATTAGACCAAGATCCACAGGACAAAATCATAAAAAACTTCAAAATACAACTTTAAGAGATGGTTTTTTCCAAGTGCCGTTTGCATATCACAAATGTGGCAAACACCAGTGCCTCTTATATCACACTACTTTGAGATCTGATAAGCGTGAGGCCAAAAGCTCCTCCTCCATCTACAATCATATATAAAGATAGATTAAAATAAATCAAACCGTTTTCATACAAATTATTAGTTGTTTTCATAAACTATTATCGAGAGTTTATAAAAATAAGTAGAGACATGTCGTAAGTAGTATATGAAAGCTCTCTCAAATAGTTTATGCTAATAGATAAGTTCAAAGAAGTCCATCCAAACAGCTACACAAAATTCCCATCACGTGCTTACCTTGAAAAGAGTCTGAAGCTTGCTTTTCACCAAGGAATACTCATGCTTTACTTGTTGCAAGCTTTTCAAACACCTAAAACACCAATCCTTTTTCTTAGTATCACCGCACAAACATTTTTCAGAGTTAAAAATGTAAAATAAATCAATTCACACAACTAGGACACATGAAATATTTTGACTAAATTCATATAAATTTTGATATGAAATTGCTAAGATGATTACCCTTCAACATTTTGCTCCGTGCAAAAGTCACGGAAGGAAATGCAGGCTTTATGAACTCTCTGTGCACCAATGCTGCATTTTCACCAATAACATAATCATAATATATAGTTGTAAAAACATCACATAAAAATACAAGAGTAAATAACACTAATATATAGTACTAACATTTATCATTCAAAAAAAAAAAAAAAACAAGACAAAGG
>Ga0228711_1001296_pt1 | contig 36178 bp, 11 predicted proteins | sample MedpolnodulmetaG_2_FD_177996 | JGI IMG/M metagenome (GOLD analysis project Ga0228711, IMG submission 177996) | Root nodule microbial communities from Medicago polymorpha collected in Santa Monica, California, United States - brown nodules | ecosystem: Host-associated > Plants > Roots > Nodule... | reverse complement strand
GAATAGCACCCACTTTACAACTCAACATGGATGCCGCCTCTGATAGCCAAGACATTGCGACATTCACTCCCACCAAATGACTTTTCGAGAAATTTACTTTTAATCCCGATAGAGCTTCAAAAAGAAGAAGAATTGCTCTCATAGAACGGATGTTGGCCCAAGATTTGACACCCATAATTAAAGTGTCGTCAGCAAACTGTAAATGTGAAACCACTGTCATGTCACTACGCCCTACCGTATAACCCACAAACAAATCATTAACTTTCAAAGATTCCATCAACACATGAAAACCCTCTGCCGCCAAAAGAAATAAAAACGGCGAGAGAGGGTCGCCCTGCCGCAACCCCCTCCCCAAAGAAAACTCATCCGTAGGGGACCCGTTTACCAAGACTGAGGCAGTAGCCGTTCTGATACACTCATTAATCCATTTGCGCCAAAGAGTTGGAAAACCCATGTTCCTCATCACCTCATCTAAATAATCGAAATCTACAGAATCATAGGCCTTTTCAAAATCAACCTTGAACATGATCAGTTCCTTCTTGGACCTGCGTGCCTCATCCACTATCTCATTAGCCACCAGAATGCCATCCAAAATTTGACGGCCTTTAATAAAAGCTGACTGAGTATCCGAAATAACTGAACCAATCACACCGCGAAGTCTATTTGCAAGGACCTTAGCCAAAATTTTGTACAAACTACCCAACAGCGAAATCGGGCGAAAGTCGTGCAGGCATTGAGGATTATCAACCTTTGGAATTAACGCTATAAACGTACTATTAATTCCTCGGGCCAATCTACCGTTGCGGTGAAACTCCACTAGAAAGCGCATGACATCTTCCTTCATGGTGTCCCAAAACTCCTTTATGAAACCAAAATTAATCCCATCGGGACCCGGACTTTTATAATTCTCGCAATCCCACACCGCTCTCCTTACTTCATCCACCGAAAAAGGTCTGGTCAGAGCCGCCCCCTCTCCAACGGATAAAGAACGGAAAGCTAACGAGTCCATACTCGGCCGTTGCGCTAGCCGCCGCTGAAAATGAGTTGAAAAGTGACTGTATACTGCATTGCGCACATTGCCAACCCCCTCCACCAAAACCCCGTTTACAAGAAAAAATGGTATTGAATTTCGATGCCGCCTATTAGACATAACTCCATGGAAGAACTTCGAATTTGCATCGCCTTCCCGTAACCACTGAGTCCTTGACTGTTGCCAACGCATACTAGAATTAATTCGAACCAAAGAAAACAACTCTTCCGTGAAACCGTGCAACTCTTCTATCTCATCTTCGCTTAAAACCTCGGACTCCCCTTTCAAATCCAAGACTTCTATTTTGTCCTTTAAACCCAAAATTCTAGCCGGTACATTTTGCGCGTGACTTTGATGCCAATCCTTTAATGCCAATTTAATAAGTTTCAATAATTAAGGGACCATATTGAAGAAGCAACAATAATTTATGGATTAAATTAACGGTTTATTTGTTCGTTGATAAAAGAAAATCATATTAAGTATTTTATACTCAATTTATTGTTTGTGTTGTATTGTTTATCATATGCGGGGTAAAATTGCAATTGGTAACATGCATTTTGATTGGAGATGATAAAAGGAAAAAATGAAAAGTGTGAATGTGATAATCGCAGTGAAACCTTCTTCTTCTAGACAAAGACAATGTTTACTGATAACGTCATTGTTAGACTATTGACCACTTGAGTCAAAGTCAAACGATATTAAGACTTTTTTAATGTATTAAAACGAAAATATGAATTTTATGAAACTCAAAAAAAGAATTTTTTAATGCATACAAAAAGAATTTCTTCATAATTTTAAGCCAAGAGTCAACCAATACTTTTTCTTTTGAGCAAAGAGTCAACGAATACTTCTTACTGTTGTTATCAAGACCATGCCAATAGCAACAAGAATAATATTATGGTCACACCCTCTAACAATATACAATGCAACAATATTATTATCTCACCCTAAATCAGTAGGTCACTGGATGGAGAACCTAAAAAGGTTGAACAATTGAATAAAAATATATAAATTGTATTAAATTCAATTTTTCCTACGATAAACCTGCTCAATTTTTTCTAAAAATAAATAAATAAACCTGTTCAATTTTATGAAAATCTATTTTAGCAATCAAACATTTTATGTGAACCATAAAACTCATAGTTACATTAGAAGATACTTTAATATCAGGTATAAAGGTAATGCCAAATTCTCATTAATATATATCAATTAATAATAATTTTGTCTTTCTCTATTCTTTTGTTTTAAATAATTTTTAAGTTTATCAAGACTAAATACATTTACATTTAACGAAAGGTTAATTAATTAAATGATTTTAATAAATATCAAGAATAAAATTTCGCCGACACACCTTGTGCTGGAGGGATAGTCACGTGGTATTAATATATTTCATTTTGATTTATTCAAAAAAAAAAATCTAAAATTTTGCTTATAGTTTTTTTAAAAAAAAAATCAAACTTTTTAGTTCTTGTAAAAAATTTCAGAAGCATTTTTAATCCAAATAAAAAATTCCTAGAGAAATTCTTGAATTCCTATCAACATTTTTATCCTTAAAAATAAAATGTTACAAAGTCTAAAAGAAAGACAATAAAAAAAAAAAAATGATTTAGGTAAAAGCGAAAATTCTTTATATTTAGGTCAATTGATATTTGAATTGGAAAAGGCTTTCCGCCATTAACATTCATTCAAATTCGATGAACATGGATGATGAAGATTCTTCCACCTGCCCCTTCTGTTTCTTATCACTTCCATCCTCACAACTTCAATGGTAATTCTTTTCTTTCTTCATGTTTCTTCTTTTTTCTTTCACAATTTCATGACACAGCTTCGATTTCAGGCATGCCAATACCCACTTTGAAGATGACGATTTTCGTTCTCCTCAGGTACCCCTTTTCCCTTTTTCTTTCAAATTAACCTAAGAAACATCAAAATAAATAAGCAATCAAAATAAAAATTGAATTTTTTGTGTTTTCCCCCTTTTTGAAAGTAGTTTGCTTTGTGGGGATTTTGTGATCAATTAGACTCCAATGATTATATTTTACTTAACCCTTTTTGTTCAAATGTAAATTTTGACATTTATGTTCTAAAGTTAGCTATTTTTCTTCTTTTTTGAGTAGAGAAGAAAGTCACATTAGGCATTTTCTACTCAATTTAATAGCTTATACATAAGCACTTCTATGATAAATGTTTATGCTATAAGCGCGTAATTAAACTGTTTATCCAAACATGGTCTAGGTATTTCTACTCAATTTATTGTTTGTGTTGTGTTGTATGGTTTCATATGCAGGTTGAAAATGCAGTTAGTAACTTGCATATTAATACAACTTTTGGAGATTGTAACAATTGGTGTGGTGGTGGTGGTAGTAGTAGTAGTATTGGTAGAGATAATGGGGTGTGGAATATGGATGAGAAGATGTCTTGCTTGGTTGATTTGCAGATAAAGGGTGAGTTTCACAATGTTAATGGAGGTTTGATGAACTTGTTAAGGAACTGTTTGGAGTCTGACGGTGACAACTCGAGAAGCATTTTATCAGGTTATGTTGATCATTTCCAAAGCAATAAGTTTGAAGATGTTGGATGGGGTTGCGGTTGGCGTAACATCCAAATGCTTAGCTCACATTTATTGGCACAAAAGAGAGAAACAAAAGATGTCTTGTTTGGTGGTTCAGGATTCGTTCCTGATATTCCATCACTCCAAAGATGGCTTGAGATTGCTTGGGAAAGAGGTTTTGATGAATCTGGCTCTCATCAATTCAATCATGCTATCTATGGCTCTAAAAAATGGATTGGAGCTACTGAATGTGCTGCGCTTTTGCGTTCTTTTGGTCTCCGATCAAGGGTAGTGGATTTTGGTCCTAAGGAATCTGAATCTCTCTATCTGTCTGTCCCTGGTTCAAGTGTTGGTGGACAGGATTTAGTGAGAATTGGTGATGAAAGGAAGAGGAAAGCACCTAATGTTTCAGGACCAATGGATAGATATCTGTCTCGTTGTGGTGGTAGTGTTTCTCAAACAAGTTGTAGCAAGAATGCAGAGTCTTGTTCTTCTATTAATGCTACTGTGGATAAAGAAAGTGGTGGTGAATGTGTGGGGAAAAGTGCTGCCAAACAAAGTAAAAATCATCAAGTTCTCATGGACTTTGTGTGGAATTATTTTTCAAATAAAAACTCGATTCAATTTGGCTATAGGCGCGTTGTCTTCAGTGAAAAAACGTGAGTGATGATTCATTTTAGATACACTTACAATTGTTCTAACGAAACAAATGATATTGTTTATTGTGGTGTTTAAAATTTTGAAAGCTTTCTTGGACAGGCCCTTGTACTTTCAACATGATGGACACTCGAGAACAATAGTTGGAATCCAAGTCAGACATCAACGAAATGGAATTCTGCATTATAATCTCCTAGTTCTTGATCCTGGTCATGTAATGTATTTGTGTGTTATTGTATATTTTCTTATTTTTTATTTAAATGTCTGTGTCTAATTGCATATCATATGAGTGCTTCTTGAACAACTAAAACCAAGTTCGTCACAAAGCTTAACCAATTTTTAATTACAACCTACATTATAATCCTAACTTTGTACTATTATTATAAAACTGTTAGTTTTTGTGGTAATTGGATGTATTCTTTGGGCTAGTACAAGCTCTAGAAGTAAGGATATGCAATTGCAAGTAGGTTTAGAAAATTAGATGTCTGCTTGAATTGATTTATTTGAGTTTATCTACTGACAAACATTTGTAAGACAGTTTGGGATAGCTTATGGAAACAACTTATTACATGTTTATAAACTGTTTTCAGCTTATTTGCACAAGCTTTTCAGGATAGCTTTTGAAAACAATTTATAGCTTATATGAAAACAGTTTGAATTTATTTTATCTTTTGTTATAGAAATAACATATACATAATCACTTATATGATAAGCGCTTAATTAAGATGTTCATACAAACAAGACCTAGATATATTTTCTTCCTACTTCTATCTGTTATTAAATGTTTATTCTGGAACCAGCATTTTGTGTAGTAATGATGGCATGACATCATTTCCAATATTGTGACTTATCATTATAGAGAACGGCAGCTATAGAAAGATCACTAAGGCAAAGAAATGGATGGCAGAGATTCATAAAAAGAGGAGTGCACACACTGAGGAAGCAACAATACCAGGTTTGACTTATTTTTACAAAAAATTGCAATGTCTTGCACCTTTGAAAGATGAGGGTTGATGTTCTTTTTTCTTTTTCAGCTGTGTTATGTTGATCCTGGAATTGCCGGTGAGGAGGAGATGGAAAAACTCAAGACAGTGGACAGTGTCTTCATTGAACTTTAGACAACCATATAAAGTTCTTTGCTACGTCAAGGTACCATCTACTATTTCATGCCATAAGGTACTATCTACTATTTCATGCCATATAATGTAACTATTTTTCTTTGCACTTTTTCTGACTATTATATAATAATTACAACAGAGGAGATATTGGAAATTAATTTAAAAGTTTTATGTTGACACATTTTTCATTGTTACAGATTATGGAGCTGCCTAAAAATGTTAACAGTATAAGTTATGTATCATCACTGAATCATGCATGCCGGCTTGTAAGATGGGAGGCGTCACTTACAAGCTAGTTTTGTTAGATTGAATTAAACTCGATCCAAATTTTAAGATTCAGTAACATCAAAGGGATAATCGTTAGATTCAATTCAGTATACATACTTCATACTCCTTGTATGAGACGGAAGGAATTTTCTTATTGTACAACTAATGAGTGCCATATCATGTTTAGATATGTTCTTCTGGGATGGTATAATTAATGGACACAATAGAGATGGTGGTTTATGTTATGTATGGCTCTACCTTTTCTGTTTGATTTTGCTGTCAACTGGTATAAGTTTTGGTCTGCTACTTTGTGCTATGGAGGTCTCATCAAAATGATAATCGCTACATAGCACCAACACTTCACATTGCAGGTGTGTAGACACCGGCACAACACTAACGCATTCACTTCCATATATTCAAATTATTAATGATGTCTACGTCTTGGTGTATATGTTTGTGGTTCATAGATCCCTACAATTGATGCTACCTCCTGTGCTTTTTGTGGTCCAAAGCCTGAAACACTTCTTCACTTGTTAGCCACTGCAATTGTTTTGGAAAGATTAATGTAATTGCCTACTTTCTGTTTCAGGTGTTATTTGAAATTTCATTAATTTGAGCAACTTAATTAATTGAGCTTAAAAAAAAATTAGAGACTAAATTACTAAGTCAACTCATTTTTCCATTAATAATGCAGTTTTTTTTTAGAGAATTAATAATGCAGTTGACTTTACCGATTGTGTTCTTCACTATGCAGGTGAATGTAATAGACTGCCAATGAGTTGATGTTGGTCCTCCTTTAAGCAGGACGTAATTCCAATAAAGCTGTCAATGACTTTAGGGAAATTCTCCCTCCGTACATTTTTATAAACATAATTTTTTTTATGAACGATTGTAAGCATTTTTTTTTAATGCAAAGTAATGCTTATAAAAAGGAACGGAGAAAGTATAAAATAATAAATAGTCTTTGATGTTTAATAAATAATTGTTAAATATGTACCCAAAAAAAATAATGGTTAAATATATGAAAATTTATCTTCTTAGTTTGTAATATTTAGTTCAAATATTTAACAATGTAGACTAAGCACTCGATTAGCTAAGCGTTTTCTGGCTTAAAACGTGAGTTCGCAATAGCAAATGTAATTTCATCGTTTTTTTAAGTTATAGCTACACTCTATTTTCAACATATGCTATATACACTGAAAAACTTCTAACGAAAAATTCACCAATGAGATAGCAGCCCATTATCAAGCACCCACTAACCCATACATGTGTAGTTTGTATTGAATAAAACCATTACATGTTGCACGCTCGTAAACTATTCGGGACACAATCTTTCGCGATACCACACTTTCCTTCTTTAACAATCAATCTCATATTAGATGAAATCATTACCACACTTTAGAATTGGGTTACACATAAAGTTGTGAGACTTACATTCTTAAAGAGTGTTGAAAAGAGAGCATAGACCACATTGATCTATTCACTCCTGTACGTCTAATTCATGTGCATCTAAACCAAAAATTATACAACACTTTTTTTTTTGAAGGGTATACACAACACATGATCTATTGAATATTTCTTTCTTTTTCCAGATAACGTTGACTTATTTTTATGCATTATTGCTAAGATTTTGTGGCTCCATTCGAACGTCGTAACTAAACATGTGCACATCAAGTGCCCAGATTACTTACAGCTGCATAGTTGAGATGATACTCTGCCTCATTTAATTCACAAAAGAAAATCTGGACAGAGACTGTTAGAGCATTGAAGGCTAATATCTATAAAAAAAAAAAAAAAAAGGGGGCCTTTTAATAGTTAAAATCACTTTATCAAAATCAAAATTATGTTCTGCTACTTGTACGTACTTGTTCATGTCTTGAAATATAAATTGAACTGATTCACATGCTTCTTTGAATTGATTTTTTCAGTAAAATGTTATCATATTGTATGTATATTTTTATCTAAGCAATTTTATTTTTCTCTTGACAGCAAGTGCATGATTATAACATTTGATGCATGCGTTTTACATTTTTTATTTATTGTATTATTGCTTTAGTCTCATCCACCCTGCACTAATTAATTTCTGCTTGATTTCTACATGTAATATATTCTTGCACGGGTACATCTTTCTCTACATATTACATTTGTACTATGTACGTACAAATTATGATGTATTTCTAAACTAGCTTACAAATTGTTTTATTTTGTAAACTCTCAATGCTTGTAAGTTGTTAGGTTAATATTTGACATTAATAATAATATATGATTTCTGAAAAACAAAAGCAAAAACATTAAAGGTATATACATGTCCTAAGAACATATGCTATACATTATGAAGTCTTAAGAGTTATGAAAGGTGAAATATGAATGAAATATATAAACTACTTATGAGTCCTAGCAGTAGCATGTGTAGCCTAATTTAGGGGCGACTACTCTTACTCTTTCCCAATTATGAATCAACATGTGATGCAACCTCTCTTTTTCTCTCGGAATCACGACTTTTGGGTGAATATATTTTAATTGTAGTATGAGTGAAAATGATGGATACTACAAGGGACCACTACTCATGATCTTCCATTTATTATTAATAATTAAGATTAGAGCACAAATGCACAATGCTTGCTTGAATCAATGGGAAGAAGTTTGTACCTTCTTCAATATTTACATGACAAATGTAACAAGTCAATAATATGAATATGAAGTGTTAGCTTTGTATAGGATGCAACTATATATATATGCGTGTAAAAATTGAATCAATGATCAAATGAACCTAAACATCGATCTATATCTAAACCAATTAAAATTGATTTGGTTTTGTTTTTCATGAATCATGCTAACCAAACTCAAAACTAATTATCTGAAATCCGAACGAAATCATTATGTTTTGCTATTTTTTATTTTATTTTACACTACCTTAGTTTTTTACACTATTTTTTTGGTATATTGAGATATCATTCACGCATAATTAAGAAAACTAATCTCCTCGAGGTAACTGAAATTCATTTAAGAGGTTGATTTCTCTCAATAAATGTTTTTTCATACACACCAAATGTTTATCCATTTGTTTAATTTTTTTTAACAATTACGTATGTATTATTTTTTAACTAATTAAAATATATGTACAATGTTATGAAAATAATTAAATGATGTAAGGCCTATAAATATTTTAGAAAAATAGTATAATAAAAAATAATTAAATGATATATAATTTGATTTGTGTGCCTAAATAATTTTAATATGGCATTATTAACCTATAAGTAGTAAATGATGTACATGAAAATTAGAACACGGTTACATGGAGAGAAAATGAATTCAGCTTGAAGGTGAGAATTGTTGTGATGGTAAATTAATTGAAGGTATGATCATGAAAATGATTTGGGTTGTTGAGAATATCATGATGGCAATTGGCAACAAAGTTGGAAACATTCCTGACTCCTCCAATATTCGAAATAGTACAATATTCGAAATAGTACTATAGACAGTGTGTGAGTCTGTAGTACTTTACAAACTCTTTAAATTAATACTCGCTAAATTAATAAACTCTCCAAAATAATAAATTTGTCCGGTCTCGACTTGAGCCAATGTAAAAAATTGAAAAATTCGATAAAATAATAAGATAATAATTTTTCGGGAGATCCCTTTATAATTTTCGGTCCCAAGAAAATCATAAATTAATAATTCATAGAAACTGAAAAAAAATATATTACACTCTATTGAAATATGATTCAATAGTTGTCTGTTTTCCTTTAAAGTTCAAGTCTGTTTGGAGCTCATCTCTAACTTTTCTTATTGCATCCAATAGCTTAGGTGTTGTATTTTTGTATTGTATTTTTCCAATACATATGAACACAGTAGTTACTAATTTACGTTGAGTCCCAATGTTCGCTGCAACGTAATTCTAAGAGGCATAGACTAATTTAATTTGCCTTTTGGTATGTACTGTATAATTACTTAAAAACTCTTTAAATTAATAATTATTAATTTATCGATAAATTAATAACTCTCTAAATTAATAAATTGCTCTGATCCTGACATTATTAATTTATAGAGTTTCTACTGTAGTTGGTTGCCAGCATCACCAAAATGGCAACAAAGTTGGATGACACTCAAATAAGACAATTTGACTTATATTCAGAAGTACAGAAGATCTCTCTCTCTGAATTTTTTTAATAAAAAGTAAAATATGGATGAAGGGTTTTCAGAAAAATACATTTTGTCATTGTTTGAGTTTTTCAAAATTAAAAAGACCATTATTTCATCATAATTTTCTTTTAAAACTTGGTAACAAAAAAAATTAAGTCATAACCAAAGTTTAACCTAAATGTGGGGCTTAGAAATATATTTTTGATTAAAAACTGATAAAGTTAAGTCTTAATTTTTTTCATTCTCACATAATATTTTAATATAATTCTAGACAATATTACTTTTGTTCTTAAGTATACGACTCCGTTGAGTAAATTACGAGAATTATAAAAGTTGATTGTAATATTAAAATCTTATAAAAAAAGAAAAATTAAAACGAATTTATATTTAAAGAGGAAGGTAGTAATATGCTTTGTTTGATGGTAGTTTCAAATTGAATACCAAAAGGTTGAAAGGTGATCTTTTAATCAAATAACCTCACATAAAATGACAGGTAGTAATGTGTTCTAAATATTTTACGATTCATTTGTTTCTATCCGCTTTTCAAACAATGAAACGATAATTTTATCACACTCCTCCATAAAATAGGTAAACAATGGAAAGGACACTATTCACTTATATTCTTTTCCGTTTTATTTCCGTCGTTATAAAATATCAAAAAGAAGCTCAAATGTTTCTTAATTAGTCAATATTCGAACATTTGAGGATATTAACACATTACATGAAATTATAATTCATAAGAATATAATACCAGTACCAATTAATTCACCAACCAAACTAGGTTGGGATTTAAACAACATAAAGGTAGATCCATGGAATAGTACAAAAGTTTCTTAGCATGATGACTAGGAAGAAGCATGGAATTCAATATGATAACCAATGTTAAGAAAAAATCAATTGTGTTTTTTAAATAATGATAAAATTGTTAGGTCAAATGTTATGGTTAAGGTTTAAACCACGATTTCTTCGTTTATGTGTGAGTTCTCAAGTAACTATTGTCATTTTATGTACTTAAAAACACAAACAAAAAAGATAAATGTTAACGGAATTCATTCTCTTTTTCTAAAACATTAGAATTAATAATTTCTATTGCTGCATTTAAAATATAAAATTAATAGAATGAAATATGAAGATTAACCTTACAATTAACATACTAATCAAACATGTTGGATGCTATCTCCTAGATTCTATGGATGCTATGAATATTAACAAGTTTCAACAACTTTTTTTGCTCTATAAAATGTACACAAAAGCATAAAATTATATACTCAAAAGTATACATTAATAAACCTATATCTCCAAGGCAGTCACACCTAATTTTCAGTCATGCTTCAACCTCTTGGCCAGTGGATTGTGTCTCGTCATTCTCACCGTCCCCTCCTCCATCTCCATCTTACATGAAATATGGTCATCAAACTTGTTATTTAAACAATTGCAAGATCGACAATGTTGTATGAAATAAAGTGTTGGAAGGTGAAGAACTAACATGAAAATAAAATAAGTGGAGATGAGAATTTTACGTTGGATGTGCAATAAGACTAGACTAGATAAAATTAGAAATGACAACATTAAAAAGAGAGTTGGGTTAGAAACTATAATAGAAAGGATGGTGGAAAATATTCTTATGTCGGTTGAACATGTAGAAAGAAGACATTTAGATTATGTAGTAAGGAGGGTAGATCATATGAACGATACTTTGATCACTAGATAGATGTAGAGGAAGACCTAGAAAAATCATAAAAGAAACTATTAAGATAAATTTATATAAATTAAAGAGTTAGAACAAAATATGGTTTATAATAAAACATTATGACATAATTTGATCCAAATAACTCACCTTACTTAATAGGAGAAGACTTGATTGTTGTCGTAAAATGTTATGCATCAATCAAAATAATTTTACGTATATATGTATAATTCGAACAATATTGGGTTAATACATTCACTAGTCAATGTAAATCTTTCTTGCAACTAGTTTATTGCACCTCAACACTTTTATTTCTGTTATAAAACTTCACAAGCCTGTTACTTGTTTATGTCTTGATTACCACCGGTAGGTAGGGGTGGGCAAAAAAACCAAAAACTAAACTGAACTCAACCAAAAAAAACTGAACCATTACTAACAGTTATGAAACTGAACTGAAACAGTTCAGTTCAGTTCAAAACAGTTCAGTTCGATTTGAAACAGTTCAGTTCAGCTCGGTAACTAAAATTCAATTTCATTTGTTTTTTTTCATATTTTTTTTCAAAGGTATTAATAATAACAGTTCAGTTCGGAACAGTTCAGTTCGGTTTGAAACAGTTCAGTTCAGTTCGAAATACAAACAGTAGTTATTTTAAATTTAGCAAACAATTCAGTTCGGTTCGGTTCAGTTTTCATCCCGAACTGAACCATGCCCACCTCTACCGGTAGGTCAAGTCTTGGACTTTAAAACATCAGTGAATTTATTAGGGACTGGCATATCCCTAATTATTGTTTATAAAGAGTATTATCTACACCATCTGATCACATTTATAAGCAAAACACAATTTTTTAGATTCATTGAATAACTAATGTATTTAGTCTATATATTGACCAAATACATTAATGATTCAATGAATCTTAAAATATGTTTTTTGCTTATAAATATGACTGGAGGGAGTAGTTCATAAGAATATCAACATCTGGTTTGTACAAAATAAAGTGTGCTATCTTGAAAGGAAAAAGTTATTTGGACAATTTTTTTTGGTCTGAAATCGTATTTTTAAAAATTTATCCATTTAATAATAATATTTTCTCTCTTTTATAATCAAACTAACACTTATTTATACGTTATACTAGTTTTTTTTTTTAGTGAAAATGTTTGATTTCTGGAATTATTTTGTTGTCCTATGATTTAAAAAATGTTGAATAGTTCTTTTCCAGAAAATAAATGTATTGGTGACTTGGTTTGGAGTAATCCGATTTTCTCTTGGTATTGTCCGATCTTTTGTTTTCTCATCTTCTCTTTCTCTATTTGCAACTGATCCAAGGTGTGTGTTGGCTTTAGAGTCTTTGTAAAATCTCTACATTTTTATGGTGTTTTATTCTAGAAAGAAAAAAAAAGAGCTATGTTAGTATGTATATGATTTAAACACATAAAACACTTGAATATTTTTTCCTATGATATTCTTGTGAGTTGTGACTGTTCTTGAGGTGTTACAATATTTTTTCTATGGTATACTTGTAATTAAGAGCATGTTAAGTTATTTTTATTTTCTCTTCTTTGCATATCATAGTTGATTTATTCTCTAATGAATGTTCATGGTGTAAGTTATAAAAGAACTTGTTTATTTGCTACATATTTTCATTTGATTTTTAGAGTTTTCACTTGCTTTAAATAGTTTTCGGATTTTTGTCTGTTTAAAGATACTTAAACTGAAATCATCTATGGTTTTGAAGTTTAGTACTCTAATTTGTACATTTTAGTTGATTTTGAGTTTTGCAGTTGCTTTAACTAGTTTTCAGATTTTTGCTTGTTTAAAGGTTCTAACTGAAATTATCAATGATTTTGAAGTTTTGTAGTCTAATTCTTGAGTATTAATAGTTTTCTAATTTTCTAATTTGTAGTTACCAAACAGTGATAAAGTTAAATAATTTTTATTTTTATTTACCTGTGTGATACTATCATGGTCTTTACTTGTGACAGCATGTTAAATACTTTTTATTTTTATTTTCTCTTCTTTGTATCTTAGTTGATTTATACTTTAATGATTCTACACATGGTGTAAGTTAAAAAAGTAATTTAAAGTGGTAATAGATTTTATTTTTCTGTTTCCATTAGCTGCCAAATAGATGATAAATCTAAGGACTTGTTAACTTTGATTTTTAGAGTTTTGCATTTGGTTTAACTTGTTATCAGATTTCAAAATGTGGCAATAGTTTTTAATTCCAAACAGTGATATAGCTTTTTTTCTTTCTTTCTTTCTCTCCCCTATTCACTGGCTCTAATACTTTTAATTTGCTTCTTTTGCAGTTTCTTAATGGCTCAGTGGTTTGTTCTCCTTCTAACACTGATTGCTACTACATCAACAATAGCTTCCAATGTTTCATCACTTGCCTATGACAGTTTTATGGTGGCCATGTGTTGGACACCTGCCATTTGTAGGCCTCCATCACCTTGCAAGCTGCCTCCATCAACAAACATAACTCGATGGGAACTCTGCAGCATGTGGCCTCATAACTTCAACGGGTCCATGCCGATGTACTGTCCAGGGCCTGCTTTTAACATATCTCTGGTGAGTGTATCTTACATAATTTTACTATTTCTTCATTTTATCTTACTAACCTTAATAGTTTGTTCCAACAGATTCCTGATACTCTGATCCGCAACATGAGCATTGCTTGGCCAAGTTTAGATGGGAATAATGAGGATCTTTGGAAGTTTCAGTGGTTCAAGCACGGGAAATGTATGTTCCATAACTTAGTTGAATACTTCTCGAAGGCAGTGCAGCTTTACAAGCTTATCGAATTAAATTCAACATTTTCCGAATGTGGTATTTTGCCAAGCTCAACTTATCAATATAGTCTATTAAGTATTAAAAGTGCAGTGGCGGCTTATACTGGATTTGAGCCTTCAATCGTTTGCAAAGGAGGAGGAAGTATGCCACTAGAATTGGAAGCAATAGCATTTTGCTTTAATTTGACAAACAACTATATATCCTGTCAAGACAGCGATGTAGGTTGTGTATCACCGGAGGCCCTAGTATATTGGTTTCCCAACCCGGAAGACTCTGCACCACCGATGGCCATCTCATCTTCTTTTCGGTTAAAGAAGTTTTTCACTTCACTGGAAACACTTTGTTCTCTCCTGCTTCCGCTCGTGTTTTATTTCCTCCTTTTCCCAACAAGCAATTGAAATTGCAGCTCAAAAGGAAACTTGGTGAGTCCTCTCAAATCTTTCACACCATGCGGTATTATATGATCTTTAATTTGTACAAGAAATTGCTCTGAGAAAAGTCTTGATAATAGAGGTTCTTTCTGCTTTATTATCCTTTGATGGTTACTCATTTACTGATTTTATGCAGTTTAAGAAATAATCACCTTTGTCCAAACTCCAAAATGGAAATATATATGGATGGATATGTTGAATAAGATTTCATGTTAATATGTACTGAATACTTGGCTTGATATTTCTGCTATGAAAGAACCTCATCTCTCTTTATTCTGGCTACTGCAGGACAAAACATCAGCTATGTGTTTTCTACTTCATTGCCCAAAAATATTTCACAGGATGGTGCATCATCGGAGAAGCTAATTGGTGCCAATTTGAAATAGAGATTAAGATTTAGTTCAATGTTTTAGTTAATATTTTTTTATCTAGACAATGCTTTAGATAACGGCTACTGCTTACTACTATCTACAGTTTGTATGGCAACTAAAATTTGAATATTTTAGTTAATATTTGCTATGTTAGTTTTCATTATATTGAACTTTTCATATATATTTCTTCCATAACTTGAGGCAAAGGAAGTTATGCCATGTGATTCTGGAACTATAACCTACTTGCTCCTTGCTTTAAAAATCCTCACCTTTTAATTCTGGAACCAAAATTTAAGAATGATGATGCATCATTTGACTATTTGACATGTTTTAGGAGAAATCTGAACATTGTTTTATGGAAATAAGTTCACTACTACAAGTATCAATAAGTTAGTAAATGCTGATAGGGTAAGCTCTTGATCAAGAGGCTTGATCTCTCTTTCCCAAATCTGAATATTGTTTTATGTAACTTCTTTTTCACCCTATTGTGAATCCTTCCTTACATTCTAGCTGACTTGTCATGTTGGCAGATACAAAAATCATCCAAACATCTTTTTAAAGGACTAATATAAGTAGGAAGTAATAAGAGTAATAGAGAAATGAGTTAAACAAGCTCAATTGGCTTTGGCTTGTATAATAAATATATGAAACTCAGTGTATTTTAAACAAGAATATCAACTATATTTTCTCTCATTTTTCCTCTCTTTGCTTTATGGTTTCTTACTGTTTCTAGATTCTATTAAGAGGGTGCCTAATAGAGTCACCAATTCTTATGGTGAATAATGGTACCAACATAAGAAAAGTCATGTACCTTCGTAACAAATTAAAACTACCGATTCAAAAACAGAAACGATTATCATATATGAATTCATTTTGTATTTTTATTTTTTTAAAGAACCGTATATGAATTCATAAGAACAATTGATCAGGCACATAGATACCATGATTATCATAATCGAATACTAAAAGAAAAGAAAACATATAAATCAATTTCTAATGATTCTATTCCTATGCAATCACGTATATACATTAAATTAAAATATATCCATGAGAAAAAAAACTACGAATGAATTAGTGAAATAGATTATACTAATGCATTTTTAGTTGATTAGAGCGTGTGATAACGTATTATGAAACTAAATAAATAGAAACAATAATAGAGAGAAGGAGAGGAAGAGAGAATAGAGAGAAGTATGATTATTCCTTAGGTCCGTTTGGATTGACTTATTTTAAAGCTTATGCAAAACAGTTTATACAAATAAATAAGCATTAATGTATTATTTATGAACTTGTTAAGATAGTTTATGAAAAAACAACTTATGAATATACAATTTTCGTTAGTAAGATCATATGAATTAACATAAAAGATTATTTATTTGCATAAGCTCATTTTCATAAGCTCAAAATAAGCTCAATCTCAATCCAAACAAACTCTTAGTGTAATACAGAATATTACAAATGAACTCTATTTATAGGAAAATAAAGTAGTTTATATGGACTAAATTCAATAATTTAGTAGTATAACCCATTTTGTTATATGGACATCCACTTATAATATTCATAACCTAATTTAGTTATTCGAAATACTAACAAACTAGTCCTTTTTTTTACTAAGTATAACAATTAATCCGTAAGTGAAAATAAAAAAAACCGTAAAATTCAATTTACTTGTCTATCTAGTAAATGCCGAGTAAACTTTGTCCAAGACATAGAACATGCTTATTATTACTTTTTTTTTTTTGGTTAAGATGCTTATTATTACTTTATTAGAGCAAGATTAGAAAATGAGACAGAACCACCAAGTCGGTGTTGTCTTCTACTCACAGTCTCACACACACTTCTTAAAAATGGAACACAGAAATGTTTGAGAAATATATAGAAGAAAAAAAAAAAAACATAAACATAGAAGATGGAACCACATACATGTTTGACTCTTGTTTTCTTTGTGCTTGTAAACTTGGCTGTTGGGGTGTTAAGTACTGATAATTATAGCAGACAAGATTTCCCCGTTGACTTTGTTTTTGGGTCAGGCACCTCTGCTTATCAGGTTCTCTTTTACTTTACCCCAAAAAGAAGTAACCATGCAATTTCATTATTTAGAATAATTAAATTATGATTATATTTTATTGTTGTACTTGTGATCAAGGTTTTAAATAACCGTCGCGGTCAAAGTCGCAGTCGCATATAGGATTTCACGATTTCGGCTGTTACAGGTGTTGCGATACCGATTGCGGTTGTCGCAGTGTAAATTAATCACAACATTGCACAACTCTTAAATAATGATAATAACGTAAATAACTTAAACTAGAGATAGATTTGGAGTTCTATACTAGATAAGGAGATAAAATGATGTAATTTATGATCAAATATGTATTAAAAATATGATTTTCATCTATCTCAATTAAAAAAATATCTGGATCCCATGTCTATTGTCATGGACAACATTTTTTGTACAGCTGTAACGGTATTTCGTTGTGGCTGTAACGGCATTTTTGTGCACTCTGTAAAAACGGTAACATCGGCTACCTATACCTTTTTCTCGCAGCCTTTTTCTTGGCAACAGACCGTTTTTTAAAACCTTGCTTGTGATTATGAATAGGTGGAAGGAGCTGCTAATGAAGATGGAAGAACTCCTAGCATTTGGGATACCTTTGCACATGCTGGTTAGTGAATTCATTCTATCATCCATCTTATCATGTTTGGAATATTTTTATTCCGTGTATTGTTACTATTGTCTTAAGCATGTCTACGAGGTGTTAATTTAGTGGTAAAAGACTGAAAGTTTGTCCTTGTAATTTCAAGAGACATAGTTCAATCAAATACTTTTAGAGACTATGGTAATTGTATCTGGATCACAACAAAATTATCGTTTTCATTCCAACATATAATCTAAAATAAACTTCTTGCAATTAAACTTCTTGTAATCGGAGGAAAACAAATCCAAAAGTTTATTATCAATTATTTGCCATATAAACCAACTTTTTTCTGAAGCGAAAATCAATGAAGAACTGAGAATATGTTATAGTATTTACAATTTAACAATGGATTTTTTACTTTTTCATTTACTTTGAGCATTATAAACCAATTCTCATGACTAGCATTTTTATACAAAAAGGGTTTGCGCGTGGAGGAAATGGAGATGTAGCCTGCGACGCGTACCACAAATACAAGGTAAACAAGACACAAGGCTTCTATCTTTCTAATTTTGTCTGGTAATGCATTCTTTCTGATTCATCTTTTACTGCAGGAAGATGTGCAACTCATGGTTGAAACAGGCCTCGATGCCTATAGGTTTTCCATTTCTTGGTCAAGATTGATACCAAGTATTCTGCTGAACTTAAACTTTAGTACATATCGATGAATGGTGAAATTTAAAGTTCTTTAATAATTTTTTCAGTAAAGACTTACTCCCTTTGAAAATGCTTTTATTTCTTCCCAGATGGTAGAGGACCCGTCAACCCGAAGGGATTGCAGTATTACAACAATCTCATCAATGAACTCATTAGAAATGGTTAGATACGACTCATACGAGTTTCTTCATTTGTTGCCAGATAAGACATGCCTTAATTAAGATTTCAAAAACAGTAGAGTGAAATCAATTCTGTTTCTTAAAGTAATATAATACAAGTCTTTTGCATTTGCAGGAATCCAACCACATGTCACACTACACCACTATGATCTCCCACAGGCACTTGAGGATGAATATGAAGGATGGCTTAGTCGTGAGGTCATGTATGTTCATATCTCCTATAGCTGCACAAGTTTGCTGTTACAATTAGTTCTTAAAATTCTTAGTGCATGAAATAAGGCACTATACTCCATAAATCTAGAGAGAGAAAAAGGTCCATAGACACCAAGTAATTGATGCGTGAAATAAGACTCTTTTAGCTTTTACCGTTTTTGCCTCACTTGCTCATAAGATCAATGGTAAAATGCATTTTAATGATGTGAAGATTTCGTATTCTTAAAGAAGTACTTTTTGTGCTTAGGAAGAAATGTCCTTATATTGCATTTTTTTTTATGGAATTGAAAATCATGACTTGAATTTTGATGCAGAAAAGACTTCACAAACTATGCAGATGTGTGTTTTAGAGAGTTCGGGGATAGAGTCAAGTATTGGACTACTGTGAACGAGCCGAATATCTTCGCTGTAGGTAGTTATGATCAAGGAATCTCCCCACCTAAGCGATGTTCTCCTCCATTTTGCGTTATAGAGAGCACCAAGGGCAACTCAACATTTGAACCGTACTTGGTAGTTCATCATATTTTGTTAGCGCATTCTTCAGCCGTGAGACTGTATAGAAGAAAGTACAGGGTATATCCCTTATCTTTTTTCATACTGTGTACTTTTCTGTGTTTCTTTTTTGTTTTTTATTGTTACTGTACTCTCTAGAGACTTGTTACATTGCAGGAGGAACAAAATGGATTTGTTGGTATCTCAATCTATACATTTGGGTCAGTTCCTCAAACAAATACAGAGAAAGACAGGGCAGCATGTCAACGATTTCACGATTTTTATTTGGGTTGGTGAGTTACTGACTCTAAAATTGGTTATAATATTTTATCATCTTCTTCTTCTTACTGCCTATCTTATTGCAGGATTATGGAACCCTTGTTGCATGGAGACTATCCTGATTCCATGAAGGCAAATGCAGGCACGAGAATTCCTTCCTTCACAAGTCGTGAATCCGAACAAGTTAAGGGTTCCTATGACTTTATTGGCATAATTCACTACATCAAGTTTAATGTCACAGACAATTCTGATGTGCTGAAGACAGAACTGCGAGATTTCATTGCAGACTCGGCTGCAAAGCCACTTGGTATGTATGTGTTGTTAGTGGATTTTAAAGCTTAGAGCTATATAAGCTTGGTGTACTAATTGCATTTTTTCATATGATTCTGTTGTTTTCAACTGGTTGAACTCTTTACATCATTTAGTATCTGATTCCCCTTTTCATCGGTGTAAACAACAATGTGTATCACTTGTTGAATAATTGGTGGAGTAAAATGAATCATTTCTTTGTTTTCTGTGGTTTTGCAGGTGCAGAGGAAATATTTGTAGACAACGAGGTAACAGTTAAAAAACTAATTAAAATTATCATCTTAATTGATTTGTTCAATCACTAGATTACTTCACAGTAAAACTATCTGGTTTGACTTGGCTCAGTACCCATTCACACCATGGGCTTTAGGAGAAGTGCTGGAAACATTCAAGACCCTTTATGGCAATCCACCTATATTCATTCATGAAAATGGTATGCTTACCTCTCGTTCAAGATTACATTGATTGCAATGAATCTCTTTTAGGAAATCATCATTGGATGCTAATTGAGTTATGGCGCAAAGGTTTTTCTGTCATAGACAGCCAAATAACATTTTGACTACGTTATTGCATATTATGGTTTTCATGTATTTTCCATCCTCAATTGTATGGAATTGTAAACTTAAGCATCAAGGGATTTGACAATGATTTGGTGGACCATTCATAACGCTTGTAAATATTGTTTTTAAACAAATGTTGCATAAGATGAGTTCCAATTGTTTGAATTGTTAGGCCAGCGGACACTAAGCAACGCATCACTCCACTATGATGAATCTAGGGTGAAATACTTGCATGGATACATTGGCACCGTGCTTGATTCCTTAAGGTATGTGATTGCTACTCCATTTTATTATCTTTTGAAAAATTAGATTTAGAAAATGCCTTTGAAAGAAGTTACTTATCCAATAAATGAAAACACACACAAGACTTGTAAAAGCAAACACAACTGAAATAAACACCTATGCTTTGATATGGTATGTGATCTTCTTTCTCATGTTTTTTTTATCCTTCAGAAATGGATCAAATATGAAGGGATATTTTGTGTGGTCTTTCATTGATGCATTCGAGTTGTTGGATGGATATGAATCGGTCTATGGGCTGTACTATGTCGATAGGAATGATCCAGAGTTGAGAAGATACCCAAAGCTATCCGCAAAATGGTACAGCCAATTTTTGAAGGGTACAAGATCCTCCCTAGTTGGTGCAATTGAACTCAATAACGATTCATCACTTGTTTCGGTTGGACATTTAATTCAGTAGTGGGTTCTATAATTTGTATGCATTAAAGTGTTGTTACATTACATATGGTGTTTCTGTTGAGAGTCTTCCAGTTTTGTCGGTTAGCTGGTTAGTGGTTTAGATGTTTACGAAATCTGTTTGCATGATCATTATTTAGTTAATCTATCTAAAAACCACTATTCCATCTGTGTATGCAATCACCATAAAGTGAGTGATCTCACATTAACAATGGTATCTAGTTCTTCGATTTGGGACAAGTGCATACGAGAATGTGAGGTTCTTTGAGAAATCTGAGGTAGTCATGACTAACTCTAATGGTTCTTCTTTGGCCAACCTGTCTTTTCTTTATGGCAAAAACTTATAATAGAGAAGTGGTTCCAGATGCAAGTCATCTTTGGTTTCTAGGATGTGTTTGAAATTTTGCAAGGCTCTCTTATTGATCCATCTATGTGTGAACTCTGCGAATTTTAGAAGATAGCTGCAAAGGACGCCTGAGACATCTTAACAAATTCTTACGTGGTTGCAAAGGTTGGGAAAGTGAGACGATAGTTCATGGACAAGAAATATTAACTATTATTTTTTTGAAACGGCAAAATTTATTAGGCCCGCTTGTGTAAGACACACATAGACCAAAGGCAAATGAGGATAGGTTACAAAGGTGCCGTATATATGCAGAACACCCACCCGGGGCAACCCAAAAATTCTGTATACCATAGGAACCTAAAAACCAACCACCCCACAATAACCACCCAAACAGAAGATCCGAACACCTAAAAAACCCTAAAAAAAATGCAGCACAGCAGCTGAACAGAAGGGGGAAAACCAGCCAGCAACACGCACACAGTCAGCCCCCACACCAGAAAACAGTCCAGCCAAAACACAGCCCACTGAACCTGAAACAGAATCGCCAAAAACAGCAGCAGCACCCCCGCATAACACAGACAGCAGCCGCAGACAGATGGAAAAACCTGCAAACAGCAAACAAACCAGAAAAACCCCACCTCAAAGCACCACTCTACTAGATAATGTGTTTAAAATACCTAGCTGAAAAATGCCGTGAATGTCCAATGCTTTAGATAATGGCTACTGCTTACTACTATCTACGGTTTGTACGGCAACTAAAATTTGAATATTTTACTAGTTTCTAATGCTGTGTGTTTCGCTATGTTGTTTTTATTATGTTGAACTTTTCATATATATGAATACATCTTGTGGTGAATAGAAATTATTTAGCATCCAAGGATCTCATGCATAGGAAGTTCAATTCACATATAAAATAATACTAGATAGTCATTCTTGTAGAGATCCTCCCTTATTTAGCTTCAACATGCTAGAGATTCTTGTGTTTGATTCAAGTTTTATACAAGCAGCTATTTCTATAAACTCTTTCAAAGAAAACGACGTCATGAATACAATAATTTTTTATCATGCCATGGACACTCTTCCGTAAAAGATTTCGAATCAAGTTATAGTTTCCAGTTTCCAATACATCCCTAAAAAATGCTTGTTAAGGAAATGCATACTGAACCTTAATATATTGGAATGGTTTAACTCTTTCATGATATACACTTTTTTAAAATACAGCAGAATTGTTTTTTAAAATAGGCAAAATTACATATACAATCGTTTAAGTATAATCTTTACTTTAAATTGGTCTTGTTAAGTTTTAATTTTTCTGTTGGTCCTTTATGATGCATTTTCTTTACATTGTTAGTCTTTGAGTTATCTTCTTGTTGCATTGTAGTAGTCTTTTATGTTATATTTTTGATTGTATGGATCACAAGTTTTGTTGCACAATTAGAGATGACCAACATTCATGTGTCCATTCATCACGCCTCACACTAGAGATAAATGACTCATTGTTTTATGTTGGTAAATTTTAATCATTCATGTTAAATGAAGACATTGTTGTGAAACATGAAATACTTTGTTTTTAAAGTTTTAAGATTTGAAAATGTAGATTTAAATAAAAGTGGGAAGGTAAATAACATCGACATGTACAATCTGATCATTATTATAAGCAAAAATTTATTTTTTAGGTTTATTGAATAACTCATGTATTTGGTCTATAAATTGACCAAATATTTGTTTTTACGTTAACTATTCAGTGAACTTAAAAAATTATTTTTGTTTATAATATTGACTGAATGATGTATTTGATATTAAAATGTCACATATGATTTACTTTAATAGAACTTGTTAAAAAGACTAGGAGTGAAAGTATAGTATAACATAGATGACCAATAAAATAAAAAATTAAATGACCAATCCAAAGAAAGGTAATTTTGGCTTTAAAAATATCGCAAGGAACTCATCTTTTTCTTTTAGAAGGGTGAAAATCTTATCAGTGAAGGATAGTTTACAAATTGAAAGTCTTGCTACTGAAGAGGAAGGCTAGTTCGCATATCGAAAATCTTGCTAACAAACTTATTTTAAATTTTTTAACATGTATAAATTTGTATACAATAGAAAAACCCTAAAATATATAATCCTAGATTACAAGAAAATCGGACTTATAGTTGACCGTGGGCTGGCTTTAGTCCTCAATCCGAGACTGATTTTACTCTTAAAATCGGATTGCTGGTGTGCATGTGCTTAAGCAAGAAATTAGTTTTTGTACAGATTTTGACAAGAGGCGATTTGCACAAGCATGAAATGCAAACGTATAGGAAAATAAACACTAAAAAAAGCTTGTATGCGCAAATTCCAAGTACAGATGAAATAAGGTGGCTAATGTCATGTCATCCATTTTTCCAGCTTAATCATATCAACAAAGAAACAAAAAAAAATTAAATGAACAAAGAAGCCAGCTTAATTATGTCTGTAAAATAAAATCCAATGTCATATATGATCAAATTATATTTAACTATACAAAAGATGAACACATTTTTTTTTCGTGGTTGTTGGGGTTTAAACATCGGACCTTGCATATATTACGCATTGTCTTTACAAATTGAGTTAAACTCACGAGGACGAACACATTTTGTTTGCTAGTTTAGATATACAGGTCAAATAAAAATATAAAATATACCTATCAAAAAAGTTATGTAAATGTTGTCCAAAAAATTTTATGGAAAATAGATAAATAACCCTATAAAGAATATAATCCATTATTTACTTGTTTTTCTTTTTAAAATTGTGAAAATTTAAATTGACCTGCATGATATGTCTAAGAATAAAGAGGATAATTCAATCCAAACACATAACTTTTTGGAGAATGCTAACCATTGTCACTGGAGCATTGGATAAGAGGATAAAAATAGAAATATAGTATTGAAAAATGGTGAAAAGTGATAAATTTAACTTTTTAAAAGTCAAAATGTTGTTGAAACCAATGCAAACATGCTACTTTTGCCTTCCTTAACCATTGCCCTCATGACAATGGTTAGCAATACCCTAACTTTTTTGTTGGGTAAAAAATTGCATAACTTTTTCTCTTTCTGAATTCTTTTTTATCGGGTTTTCATTATTCGTTTTCAAAATTCATAAGAAGAACCCTAAAATATTTATAACCTTCCAAAAATATTTATAAATTTATATTAATTAAGTATATGAAAGTTGACTTAGTTAATATGAAGTTGAATTATCCACAATATCTACAAAGTTGTTAGTTCAACTTCCACACCTGATGTGATGACCTCCATATTAGATGGTGATTTGTAATTAGTCTCTTTTTATAAAATGAAATATAAACAAAAGTGACGGTTGAAAGACCAATGTACAAGGTTAAAAATTAAATCCACTTACATCAATTTTTTTGACTGTCATTTTTATTTATATTTTATTTCTATAGAAGTATCTATTCGACAATTTTGAGGTATGTTTTGATTACGATAAACTCAGGAGAACTTTCTTCTATAGAAAAAAAAAAAAAAAGTTGAAATTTTTGTTTCGCAACACAACTAACTTCCAACCACCACACGTTCCATTTCCAATGCCAACGCGTACAGCACCATTATTAATATTTTTCCAAATAATTCTGAATTTTTTTTGTTGAACTTTTCTCGTTACAAACAGAGAAATTTCACATTTAATCTAAACTTAGGTGTAAATTCATTTTCACACATAAAAAACTGAAAAAGAAAACAAAACAAAAAAAAGACACATTCTCCTCTTACAACCAACGGCAACCAAGATTCTTTCTCTTTCTTTCTTTCTCTCATAAAAACCCCCAAATTCGTCAATTAGGGTTCAATCCAATTTCAATTCCAATTCCCAATCTTCTAAAATTCTTCAAATTCTCTCCAAATCCCAAAACTTTCCTTCACTGATTCCTTAAATTCACACAGCGAGCCATCGTAGCTCGCTTCTTCGCCAGGAAACCATGCCGAAATTCTCCATCATTCTCACCTTCATCGCTCTCATCATCGTCTTCCCAATCCTCACAACAGCTGAACACGAAGAATCCTCCGTTCTCCGGTTACCGTCACAAAACGTCTGTTCCGTTACAACACCGTCATCGTGTCCGGCGAAATGCTTCCGAACAGACCCGGTTTGTGGAGCCGATGGTGTGACATACTGGTGCGGTTGTGCCGAAGCCGCGTGCGCTGGAGCTGAAGTTGCTAAATTGGGTTTCTGTGAAGTTGGGAATGGTGGATCTGCAACGTTTCCTGGTCAGGCTCTTCTTTTGGTTCACATTGTATGGCTCATTGTTTTAGGATTTTCTGTATTGTTTGGATTTTTTTAGTTTAAAGGGAAAATTGCGATATTATTGAAGAAAAAGAGGGAAATTTATGTAATTACGAGGATGTTGTTGTTGTTGATTGTCTAATCTTCTGGGTTGGGTTGATTTAGGTGACATAACAATTCTTTTTCTCATTTGATGTAATTGGGTGTTATGAATCTTATGATTCATCAGTATTTTAAGGGGTTTTGGAGATGTGTATTTTTGTTTATATTGTTAATTGATCATTTGACCAATTCTTATATATTGTATGTATAATGATTTCATATCATATGGATCTTTTTACCCTGAGAAATTTGTTGCTATTATTGTGTATTCTTGTTTGAATTTCCAAATTTGTTATTGGTTATGTTGTTGATGGCCTAACAATTTGACAAGATTTTTTAAGTTTTTAATTTATTTTCCTTATGGTGTTTGATGCATGGTCATCAATATCTTACTCTACATGTGGTTTGTGTTTCATTTCGATACAAAATTGAATACAATTGATATGAATCTTAAATATGTATCTATGTTGGACATGGACCTTGTCTTGAATTCAAATTCATTATGATGAGTCCTGATACAATCTAATACATCACTACTTAAACTTAGTGTTTTGACATTAGTAGATGATATATTAGCTTTTAGGTATGCTATGTTGCTTGTTTTTACTTAAAATCTTATATTTTTATTAGTAATGTATCTTGCGATTAATAATAAGATTCGATCCACGATTCATAACATAGGTCTTCGGATAGTTTTTACCTTGATTTCATCAATGTGCCTCGTTCTTGTCAATGAACATTTGTCTCTTACAGCTTGGAGGAGTCGGTGTGTGTAGTTAAGAACTATTGGCAATCTTTGTCTCTTACAAAAGGTAGTGGTTAAACTCCATCATCTATTTCAGAGTTGGATTAGATGCGCTGTGACTGCATGCAGCCATGCACATATTGAGCTTCCAATCAAAATTGGACTGTCCATGTTTTAAATCAGTTTTTTTTTTTTTAAAAAATCTGAAAAACTTGAACAGACAGCCGAGATGCACGTGAGTGCATGCAGTCTCACAGGGTTGTGACTGCACACAACCTGGATCCCTTTATTTCCAGCCTGGTGTCATACTTGGTATTGCATGCTTCATGTTGTTGTTTGTTTTGTCTACTCTTCTAGGCTGGGTTTACGATAACACGACGAGTCTCTTTCTCATTGTTTTTGATTGGGTGTTCTGATTCATGTATGTTGTAAGAGGGGTTTTGAAGATGTCGATTTTTGTTTATACTATTAATTGATCATTTGTTCAATTCCGATATTGTATGAATAATTTTTTCATTTCATATGGATCTTTTCACCTTGAGAAGCTACTTGACTTCATTGTGTTGAAACTTGAAACTTTGAAATTTGTTGTTGGTTATTTTGTAGATGGCCTCAACAAAAAGATTTCGTAGTTGAGCTCAATTTGTATGCTATATTATTATTAACTGGCTTTAACCAGATTTTGAAGTTTATTTAGTCAATGTTTGGATACACGTTTGTTTTTACTAAAGTGCGGTGAATTGTCACGGCAAACCAAAAGCTACATATTGTAGCTTCTTAAATATCACGTCTAATATGCATTGGGACGTAAAATATGGCATTCCAACGCTGATCCAAACATGCCATTAATCTATTAGTTAGTACCTTGATTCCATCAATATGCCCTGTGAACATTTGTCTTTTACAGCTTGGTGGTATTGGTGTGTGTATAGTTAAGAACAGTTAAATATTTGATTTGATCCTTGTAATTGTAGGATTTTATCAGTATTATTATCCACATTATTCATATTCCAAAATGATCCATAAAATTGTAAAATATTAATCAAGTTTGTCCCTCTGTTTGTATGTGTTATCAAATAATTTCCTGATAGTATTCACTTAGTTTCACCCGACATTACCAACTTAATATTATTATAGTCTAAATAAATACCAATGGTGGGATGAATGAATCTGATTAACAATTTATAATTGATCAATTTAAAACATTGTTAGTGTAAGGCATTAGGATATAGAGTTAACAAATCATTGAGCCAAATTGTGTCTTCACGAAAGAATTATTGGCAATCTTTGTGTCTTACAGCTTGTATTATAAGATAATGACTAAACTCCATCCTTTATTAAAATTCCAGTCTTGTTTCATGTTTGGTATTGCATGCTTTATATGTTGGTAGTCCCTAGCTATAGAAAACATGGATAAAGAATGAAACAGGATTTCTCATTACAACTCATGTGTGGTAAAGCTAGGCTAGCTCCTGGGTTTCTGGTTCGTAAATTATTTAACTAATTTTATTTTATTTATTTTTTGAATGGCAAATGTTGGTAGTTAGTTGTTATGTTAGATAATATTTTACTCTTCTGTCCAGGTTTAAAACTTGGATCTCCAACTTCTCATCCCTTAGTTTATACAAGTTGAGCTAGCCATCCCTCAATTTAGTAATTCAACTTGTCATACTTGTAGATCACTTGCCTTTTGCCTTTCATGATCTGTGGTTATCAAATATGAGGAAACCTCCTTTGAGCTTATCAAGTTCTTTATTTTTTGTGGCTTATCAGAAATGACAAATTTATTGTCCCCATGTGACAACTGTTGAGATGAATTGGCCCTTACCTAGAATTCAAGCTAAATTCCAATGAAGAGAGTATAGGAACGCATTATTTAAAGAAGAAAATGTTATCTTGAATATTGATAGTTGATACTCTCAGTTTCACTATGATCTCTCAGCTCTTGCAACAAAACAAAAAAAGTGATAAAAAAGTGTAAACAATTATCAAAGAGAGTTGGACACAATTTTAACATTACAAAGTTATCTGAACTACATAATCTATTTCTTACCATCTTACATGAAAGTGAAGGGTAAATAACTTTGTTGCCCCTGGTTTCTCATGAATCTGTTAAGGGGCAAAAATTCAATCTTGGACTATAAATTTCTGAGGCACAAATGGAAACACTTGAGCTTTGCTTTATATAATATACAAGTCTTACTTTAACAAAATGTTTTAATTTCTTAACATGTGCACATTTGCCATACAATATAACCTTGTTTCACAATGCAAGCTGCAGTAGACACTACATCTACAAGCTTCTATTCTACTGTTTTCAAAGAGAATCTAGTTTGATTCATCATTAGTTTATATTTTCACGAGTTAGATGTAAATAGGGTCCATTTTCACATACAAATGTAATAATAGAAGAATAAAACTGTTTTCTTTCCCATTGTTTACCAATAATAGCAATTTCACTTTCAACATAACATAACAAGAAGACTCTAAAGAATCATACATTCCTCCATAGAGGCTGTGAAGCTTCAAATGAAATACTGAAGCATACTGAAAATAAAAACATAAATCACCCTTTCTCCTGCACTATCCCATATTCACAAACCTATCTTTACACTCCCCCAAGATTGAATAATAATGCAATACAATTTTATCTACTATCTTCACAACCACATGTCACCCTAAAATCCAAGACATTTGCTGCATTTGAAAATCAATATTTATTCATAAATATCACCACATAATAATCTTCCAGTAACATCTTCACAGCTTCAAAGTGCAAGAGTAGTTATTGCAAAGTCCAGTGTTGGCACTGTTATAAGGAAACAAAGCAACAGGTCTAGTTTTTGGCAACTCAGGAATAGGCTTCTCCATGTTATGAAGAAACTCAACAACTTGCTCCATTGTAGGTCTTCCTTTGTTCTCATTCAAAGTACAAAGCAACCCTATTTCCATAACACGAATCGCTTGCTCCAAATTGATCAATGATCCCATTCTTCTATCAACCAACTTCACTTTATCATTAATCTCATGCAAGTTCCATGCAAAATCCAATAAATTCCTCTCTTCTGATTTTCCTTCATCTGTATCCTCCACCCTTGGCCTTCCACCTATAACTTCCAACACAATTACACCAAATTCAAACACATCAGCACCATTACACACTACTGATTCAAACTGTTTTGATTCTGCTCCCATTAGCACAAATCCAAAATCTCCCAAAACAGCTCTGAAGCTAACATCCAAAAACACACTGCTGCATTTCAAGTTCTTATGAGCTAGCTGCTTAGTGTGCAAGAAACTCAGGCCGTCGGCCACATCTTTGATGACTTTGAACCGCCTCGTCCACGGAAGAACCCCGGCTCCAAACAGCCATTTATCGAGGCTACCATTAGGAACAAAATCATAGACCGCAACGATTTCGTTGTTGTCTTGACACCAGCCTCTTATAGGAAGTAAATTCGGGTGGCGAACATGGCTAATGACTTTGATTTCCTTCAACAAACGCTTCTTATCGGATCCGTGTGTACTGAGAAACTGGGATGAGAATCTTTTCAAAGCTACTTGATTTCCATTAGCAAGCTTTCCTCTGTAGAAAACTCCTCTATTATCACTTCCAAGTACCTCTATCTCATTGAATGATCTAGTTGAAGAGGAAAGTTCGGAAAAACGGAATCTGCGCGGTTTGTTAGGGGGCCTTGGCCTATGAATCTCTTCATCTATTGAAGTGTTTGATTTAGCTGCCCTTTTTCTATGCTTACTGATAAAGTAAAAACCAATCAAAACAGCTAAAGCCAACACTACAGCAGCCATAAAAATTAAAAAGCTACGAGGAGTTTCGTTTCTTTTAGAGTTCTCATTGGTAGCTGTTGTTTCTGTAGTAGTTTTCTCAAGCATGATCTTACCTTGACATGTTTCAGATGAAGGGTAGCGAAGAAAAGCTTGGCTAGTGGAAGTAAAGTTCCAAGAAAGTATGCTATGAATTTGTGTATGGTTACCGGTTGCAGCAGAGAATCCTACAAACATATACTCATTCAGATAAGGTGAAAGATCCATAAACTCCGAGAAAATAGGCTTAGTAGGATAAACATCTTGATTAGCAAGTCCTAAACGAATGTCAATTCGTCTTTGAGGACCATCATAATCAATCCAAGCATGGTGAACAAAACCATCCTTAAGAGAAACTCCAATATCAGAAACATTGATAATTTTAGTAGATACTATGCTACCTAAATTGATACCAACATGGTTATCATTTGGATCACCAAATTCGGGATTTTCTCTTGTATCAAACTCAATTGCAACCGCTTTATAATCGCTCTCGCAAGCATCATTAAGCATACCAAGCCAAGGTCCTGGCCTTCCAACAGTGAATTCATCAGGTACAATAATGAAAGTAAGTCCACTACCACCACCATAATCACTTATATCAGAAGCAGTAGTTAAGTTATTAAGCTGAAAAGAAAAGGTGGTTTGAAAAGAAGCTGGAGTTTTGGTGATTGGATCTAACAGACGAATAGGGAAGGAATATAAACCTCTACCTGCTTGATGTCTTATATCTGTTTCTTCTGATTCATTTGGGATTTGAAGTGAACCCTTTTCATCTGAGAACTTTGCACTTCCTAGAAGCTTCACATCATGGACTAATCTTGAGTTGTTAGTGAAGCTGAAATCATGGAAGGAGAAGTGTTTGGTTACATTGATTGAAGCATTGCTAGCTGAATGAACTAGACTGAAGAAGGAAAATATGAGGAGGAGGAGGATATAGCTTAAGGAAGCCATTGCATGAGAGATGATAATGAAAAACTTCAATAATTCAGTAGGTAGTTTATAACTGTTGCTAATGCTTAATTAAAGATAATAAAAGTTTAAAATTAGGTGATACTATTAGTGAAGATAAAATGAATAATACAAGTTATCTGACTAAACAATAAATTGTTTAAAGACTAAAAGCATGCACTTGAATTATTTTTTATATTTTGTTTTTACAGTATCTACACGAATTTATGTTCTTTGAATATATTATAAGACTAATCTTTGTTCGCGTATTTTGTCACAGTTAAAATGTTTTACCTCACAATAAAAGTGTGTTGTGTGGGAGTCGAACAAAGATGTTCTTATTACTCTTCAAACTTAGTCTACACAACCACTTGAAATAGAATTTGTTAATGAACTTTTTAAGTTTTGAATTATGATTTGTTGAATATTGGGGAAACAAACAAATGATAATAGCAACAAAATAGATAACATGCTGTGTGGAGTATGACAGAAGAAGTATATATGAGGTTCAAAATTGGTTTTGAGAATTCATGGTCCACACACGTTTAAATTTTGGTACAAGTTCAATGTTATTCTTTTTTATGAGTATGGGTATTGGGATTTACAACACTCGCATACACTACACACTAACTAACGAGTTAAGCAAAATTTTGATGATAGTATAGTGTATGATTGGTTTAAATTAATGTAATGATTGTTATAGTTAAGGGTTTAATTTTAGTACTATAAAATGTATGATTGGTTTAAATTAATGTAATGATTGAATGATTGTTATATTTAAGGGTTTAATTTTAGTACTATAAAATCATTTGACTCTTATTTTAAATTTATAATCACTACATTATTAAGTAAGTAATATTTTAAATTAATACAATTCTTCATCTAAATCATTAATGTTTTGACTGAAGTTTAACTGTTTATAATTTAGGAACCTGTAAAAATATCTAATGTTTCATTTGTTACCAACAAAAAAAATAATTCGACTCTAACTTGGCTTACTATATGATAGTGAATTGGCTTACATGTATGTTTGTGACATGCATTTAATACCCTCAAACAAAATAACTTGACATCATTCAATGAGCTTGGAGTAGATTTTTACTTCATGGCAAGTTATTTCAGGACCAAAATAACCAACCTTTACAACTTCATGCAGCAATGTGATTTCATTGTTTGTGATTAGATCCGTGTACGATTTTCCTATCATTAATGAAAACGAAAGGAGGCACACATTTATTTTTTTAGATATGAATAAACTAACTAAGATCTAATGACACGTGGTAAAGGAATCTTCTGCACTATATTATCTATACAATAATATTTTCTTAGCAAAAATTAATAATAATTGAGATATATATAATTGTGGAGCAGAAACCTAGTACATCTTCTCTTTATTATTTTAAAGTATTTGATTGGTGCAGTTATAAATTAGGTTTTTTTATAACAATTATTTGAGGTAAAAAAAACTTGTCAAATCTAATATAATATTCGAGTATTTTATTTGAGAATTTTGAGCAAAGGAAATGATTACAGATTAGCCTAGGGGTCTAATTTTGATAAGAGATTGCGACAGGAAAGAAAACAAAATCCTTAGTGAGAAAGTGCCTCTATGATCTTCATGAACAATTGTGAATCTTTTAGTAGTTCATAGTTACAAAAACCGGTGCACCTATTTAATAAACTGGTCCAGATCCAATTTAATTTTTACTTGCACATTTAAAATGCTCTCTATTAACTTTCGAAGGATTTGATGTGACATCAAATCATCTTTCCCCTTAAATTACGAACAATTATACATAAAAACCACCAATAATTAACACTACATGAAATTGAAAATCAAAGTTTCTTCAATTTCTGAAGGTAAAGTAGATGATCAGAAAGGAGAAAAATAATTGTATTGCAAGATGTTATCATAACATCTTTCAACTAAAATAATTTTATATCAAAAAGGAGAAAAATATATGTATTGCAAAATGTAAATGACAAGTATTGGGCGTGTGACAACCTGTTCTACAAAGACAAGCAGTTCTGAAATATTCCATAATGTATGTATATCAATAGACATTAAAAATTTCAAATAAAATCTTCCAGAAAGATAACTTTGGCAACACAAAATTGTGGGTTAATGCAAAAAAGAGTCTAAAAACTAAAAGGAATTCCATCTTACTGTTGATTGTTTTAGACTTGTATAAATTCTTCAGTCTTAAATTATCAAGAGTATGTATCCCAGAACCAGTTCTAATTCTTAAAGAGAAAGTGGAATCCTCTCAGACATGCCTCGATATGTTGTCAGGATTAAGAATGCAAAATAATTCGGACTCGTCATCAATTGAGTTCATATCACAGAGAAAACCAGTTCTTATATTTTTTTTTCCTTGGAAAAAAAAATCAAGCAAATAAATAAACAGAAGCTTCAAACTAAAATTCTGAAAAGTATTATGGTGAAATGCACATCTATCACACTATGCACCAAATTAAAAAAAAAAAAACAATTATATAATCATCAAGTCTAAAACATAGTTCCTCTCAAGTCACAAGACATGTTCAAGACTATTTATGTAATAGGATTAACACAAAATCTAAAAATACATACGGATGTAGTTTGTCCAAACTATGTTTTTGTTTCACAAGAAATTATTATAGGTAATAGAGCAAATAAACATAGTGGTTGAGATTAGTTTTAAAAACAAAGTTCCTCAAGTAAAAAAAATACATGTACAAGAATATTCATATAACAAGAATAAGACCAATCATCTCAAAATACATACAATCATAATTTATGTGAAATACACAATATTTTGAAGAAAAGGTGGAATCCTCTCAAACAAATGCCTCGATATGTCGTCAGGGTTATGAATGGAAAACAATTCGGACTCGTCATCAATTGTTCATCATCACAGAGAAAACCACTTCTTAGACCCTTTTTCTTAGTAAAAAATCAAATAAATAGATAAAACAAACGTAAAAATAAAAGCATGTTCCATTAACCAAAACAAAAATGTAGAAGCCCCGAACTATGATTTTGGAAAAACATTCTTGTGAAATGCACACCAATCACACGGTGCACCAAATAAAAAACAAGAACAATCGTGTAATCAAGTCAAAAACATGGTTCATCTCAAGTAAGATAAACATGTACATGACTATTCATGTAAAAAGAATAAGACTAATCACCTCAAAATCTCAAAATACATACACCCATAATTCATGTGAAATGCACAAGAACATACAATCATAATTCATGTGAAATGCACGACATTTGGAAGGAAAAGTTGAATCCTCTCAGACAAATGTCTCGATATGTCATGAGGGTTAAGAATGGAATAATTCAGACTCTTATCAATTGTTCATCATCACAAAGAAAACCACTTCTTAGACGCTTAGGTTGTTAAAAATATCAAGCAAATAAATATAAATAAAAGAAGCACTGACAAAAACATGTTACATTAAACAAAACTAAAACACCAAAGCTACAAACCACCAATCACACAATGCACCAAATAAAAAACATGGTTCTTCTCAAGTCAAAAAACATGTACAAGACTATTCATGTAACAAGAGTAATACTAATCATCTAAAAATCTAAAATCTAAGAATAGATACAAAATTATTTATTTGACTAGTCTTATTTTTCTGCTTATTGACCCGTTTAGATTGACTTATTTTTCAGCTAATGAAAACTAGCTTATGCAAACTTATGCACAATACACAAAGGTTTATGCACAATATCATAAAGGCTTCCAAACGAATTTCATTCAAATGAAATCTAAGTTTTCCCAATCCTGAATAATTTTATAATCAATATCAGATCCTCTTAACCTCAAAACTAAGCAATTACACAATAACAACCCTAAAGCATGTACATCTTAATATATAATACAAAGGTTCACAATGCATACCCTATTTGCCAAAACCCTAATTACCTAGGCGGTAAAATGCTCACTTATTGCAGATTTTGAAATTCAAACCATCACATAATTGCAACCTAAATAATCTGGCCCACCAACTAATTTCACACGTTTTCCTCAGTGTTGAACCACTCAATACGCGCTGCTCAATGCATAGAAGGAAACAATTTGGAGACTTTCTAGGATTCTGCTTACCACACTCAGATCATCTAAAAACATCTCCTTTTTCTTCTGATCGCTACATCTCTTTTTTCTTAATGATGCTGGAGTTCTACTTCTTCATCATCCACCATTTATTTTCCTCTTTAGTATGTAATCCTTCTCTGTGACAAAGCTGCTTGTTGAGCAAAACCGCAAGTGCACGGTTTTACCGAAGTAGTAAAAAGAGAGTATTGTTCCGACAGAGAGTTGTTCAATTTAATTAACTCTTTAGAGATGATTAGAAGAAAGTTTGATTGTAGAGATTGGGTTTTTAGAAGTTAAAAAGAGTAATAATAAAAGGCGTCTTGGGATTATTGGTTCATCATAATGACAAATCCTTCACAAACAAACCATAAACCATAACTTTATATTCGACCTACTTTCTAAAGACAAGTTTCTCTTTAGCCTATCAAAGCCTCTTTCGAGGTGCAGTGAGTGTGTTCCTCTAGCAACCACGCCTATTCTCATGGTTGATTGCTATTGGAATCCTTGAAGAACGAAACTTTATATGTCTCAAGGTTTGCTAGACTATTCTCATGTTTCGCAATCCTTGTCTAAATTCACTTGTTCCAATATCAAAGCTCCGCTTTCACATTATGAATTGATATTTGAGATGATGAATTAACAAATACTAACCCTCCGCTTTCGCATTATGAGTTTGGCATTTGTTAATTCATTATAAAAACGGTGAATTAGATTAGAAAGTAGA
>Ga0228711_1001294_pt1 | contig 36194 bp, 17 predicted proteins | sample MedpolnodulmetaG_2_FD_177996 | JGI IMG/M metagenome (GOLD analysis project Ga0228711, IMG submission 177996) | Root nodule microbial communities from Medicago polymorpha collected in Santa Monica, California, United States - brown nodules | ecosystem: Host-associated > Plants > Roots > Nodule... | reverse complement strand
GTGCCCTAAGTGAAGTTTCTTAACCATAAATATTCTTTTCAGCTCCCCACGATGCGCTGTGTATGCACGGACCCAAGAGCAAAATGCTCTCTTGGCAAGTTCTTCCATTTTGGGCTGAAAATGACAAGGCAATAATTGGCTAGTGAATACAAAGAAGAAACAAAAAGTCATTATAGGATCATATTATTACCAGTTTGGATAAACAGCTTAATTAGGAGCGTATTAGCATAGATACTTATCATCTAAGTGCTTATTCATAAGCTAACTCTATAACATAACAAAAGATAAAATAAGTTTCACTATTTCTACAGTTGTTTTTCATAAGCTATTTTGGAGAGCTTATAGAAATAAGACGAAACCTCAAATAGTCAAATTCAAACGGTATGAAAAACATTAATGTTGCAACAAAAAAAAACATTAATGTGTAGTGAAAAATCATAAGGAATAAACAAGCCACCAAAACTGTATATAGAAGAATTAAAAACATTGATCTGCAGATCAGAATGGTCATATTCTTCAATTTGAGTGTATCCTTGGTGTGTGTGTGCGTGTGTGTGTGTGTATTAAGAATAAGGAATATCCCTCTTCCTTTCTTCACTAACCTTCCATTTCCCTCCACTCAAGAACTTCCAAACACAGAAGTGCCTTAGCCGATGCACTAAACCAACATGGAATGTTTCATAGTTTTCAGAACTTATAAACTCCACACAAATGCAATGATGATTCCAAATTTAACATGTTATCCAACTAAAAGATGATGAAATTTTTTACATACAATTTCACTTATGTAGAATTCAATAAGATTAGCAATGAGGATCACCTTGGACGAGATGCAGGACTCAAGTGCCTTCTGGAGAGACAGGATCCATGGATGCATGTCTATGAAAACAGATTTCTTTGTGTTGTTCTTCTGTGCAGACAGTGGGAAACTATCCAACACTTTGAGGAGAGGATACTCTGCTAGTGAGACACCATGTTTCTCCAAGTCTTGTAAATAGTCTATTTCAGATGGTTGCAGAAATAACAATGACTCTCCTCTTTCACCAAGTCGAGCAGTTCTCCCAACTCTGCGCCATAATTTAATGATAGATCATAGATAAGATAGTCTTCAAATCATATTGAAGATTATTATTTTTTGTAAACGGAACTCTTTTGAATCTACTAGATGAGATATCTAGTGAAACAAGCATCACTTATTCACGTTTGTTAAAATCACACTGAGAAGAGTAAACAGAGTACCTTTACGCTTCTAGAAATATAATATGTTTGGATAAACAGCTTAACCAAGCTCTTATAGCATGAGTTTTTATCATATAAGTGCTTATGTATAAGTTATTTCTATAAAAAAAATATAAAATAAAATCAAACTGTTTTCATATACACTAAGTTTTCTTGGAGACCTTATGGAAATAAGCTGAAAACAGCTAATGGAAATGTCATAAGCTGTTTCTATAAGCTCTCCCAAACAGCCTTACAAGTTCTTATGTCAATAGATACACTCAAATAAGTCAATCCAAACAAGCCATAACTCTTTAAATTTTATCATGGAACTATTAGACGACAAAGTACGCTAAATATTGCTTTAAAGCACTAGAAGTGGGATTTACATTAATAATTTCATTTTTTTTAAAAGGATTCTTTCTAGGCTCTCTCTCATAGTAAACTAAAAATTAACACCACTAATGAGCATCATTTAAATATTCACAATAGAAATTAAATATGCAATGCAAAAGGAATGGAAGATAAGATTAGTATCCAAAGGAAAAGATTATACACTATGAAGTGGAAGAAAATAGAATGACATGAAGTCAAAAAATGATGCTAATGTTTAACATTTACTTTTTAGCCATTACTTGATACAATTTACTTTATATTAGCACCACATGCTGATATTCTTGCCAATATGAACTAGAGTAATTAATTTGTAAAAGTCTAACTTCTATTAAATTATTGACTTGGATGTGCAATCTAGAGTTTAAATCATGTACAAATATTTCAACATGTGAAAATGAATACTTGAAAGGAATACTTTAATATTCCGTGTCAAATTTCTAGTCCTATTTAATATACAGAAAATGAACCATTTTTTTAAGACTATATAAACTGGTCCTAGCATGTGTATTTGGATTACAATAGGAAGAACAGAAAGCATCGATAATTAACTGGAACATACACCCCCTACCAAAGAAAAACAAAAGATGAATTATGTACCTGTGCACATATTCAGTAGCTTCTCCAGGAGAATCGTATTGTATTATGCATCTAACATTTGGAAAATCTAAGCCTCTGGCAGAAACATCAGTAGACAAAAGAAGGGCAGATTTCTCAGTTTTAAAGGCCTGAAAACTGGTTGTCCTGTCCTCTTGTTCCATATTACCATGTAGCCGAAGAGTTTTACATCCAAGAAACATTGGTCTGTTCCCTTCTGCGGTTTGTGGAAACGGTGAGAAAAGGAATTCGGTTAACAATGAATAGTGAAAGTCCACCGCATCACATGTTGAAAAGAATAGCACAACCTGTGAAGTCAATAGATGAATGATGTGATTTATAAGGCATACTATTTTGAAATAAACGTGATTAATGACAAATGTCAGTTCATGGAAAGGAGCTAAAAATATGATGAATCGCAATGATTTGCAGACAGAAGAGTGATGGCTATACTAAAAAAACATGTCTTTTAGCTTTACTTAAAATTTCAAGCACATCCTTTATCCTCTCCTTTTTTTCTTTTCAAATTAGTTCTTTATCTTTAAAAATGTTTATACACTTGAACCAACTTTTATTTTTAGTTCGCTTTTGTTACAAATTTGTGTACATGATCATTGAATTGAATGATACACTATAGAGAATGTTTTCACCACTCAGCACCACAATTAGACTCTTGTTGACAATAATGAGGTCACAATCTTAGATTGTGTTTATTTTGATGGATTAGATACTAAAACACTTATTCCTGTGTTCTTTAGATGTTATCTTGATGAATTGAAGATGTAATTTACCTTTTTGATCGGTTAAGTAAAACTTTTAGTAACATACATAGATGATAAATGAATTTTGGTGCAACACTGCTCACGTTTTTAAACATAAATGACTAGCTTGAACGAAAAAAATTATAATGCACATATTTGAACTTTTAAATTATGTTAAAGATCTCTGGTGTAGTTTTGCCTAAAATAAAAATATAAGCATGATTCATGTCATAACCCTAACAAAATCAAACCAGAAAGATAACATGATCTGTGACATTCATTTCATCATAGACCTATTTACAAGCAACCGTTTAAGCATTCAAAGCAATCGAAGAATATACAGAGTGCAAAATCTACTGATTTCAATCACCAAAGCCTTACCTTCTGTGAAGGTTCCCTTTCAAAAAGATGCTTTAGAATAGAAAGAAGTATAGCAAGCCGTGATCCACAAGGCACTGCATAATAATCCAATTAGGTATGCATGATCTTAACATTATACGAAATTAGAAATCTTGCAGAAGAAATTTATAATCACCAGTTTATCACATACCCTTCATGTATCTCTGAATCAACTGTTCGGGCACTTTATAAGCTCCAACTGCTGGTACTTTACTGGAATGTGTTTCTTCATTGTCTTCATCACAATCTGAGTTATCAAATCTAATTTTTGACGTTGGATCCATTGATTTATCATCAATACCAATCATCACAGGATCCTCTAAGCTAATTTTCGCAAGGTGGTTTACTTTCTCATTTAAGGTCGCTGATAAAAGCAGGTTCTGTCTTTGAAATTTAGAAGGTCTTGAAACTCCATTCTCTTGGTCATCGTGCCCTGTCTTCATTGAACCTAAAAGATTTAGTATTTCTTGTATCTCTTTTCCAAATCCTAATTCCAAAATACTGCAAAAAGAAAAAAAGATAAAAAAAATGTCAGGCAAAGAAAATAATGCACCGAGAAAACAGTATCGCAGTTACTATACATAGATAATGTAATATCTATTACAGCAATGGATGAAAACCATACCGATCAGCTTCATCGAAAATTATCCAGCGCAAATTTGTGTACACGAATGATGATGTGTTCTTCAAGTGATCTAAAAGGCGCCCGGGAGTTGCAATAAGAATTGATATGCCTAAATAGGAATCACAGAGGTTAAAGACTCGTTAATGTCGGTAGGACAATTAATACAATGTTTGTCGTCATGACTTTTCCTTACTGTTATAGATAAGTTTTCTTTTAAACATACAAATAGATCTAAACTTTGTTGAATCCAGATCCTACATACAACTGGCAAGGGTACTAAAATTCATAAACCGTAGAATCGTAACAAGGATTATAAGATCCTACAAAATTCATATATATCCATAAAATCGCAAATTAACAGCTTCGGTCAAAGTTTAAACAACTTGACAACTCTAAAAACAGAATAAGAAGTTTTTGGCAACTGACGAGACATAAACCAAACAGCTCCCATAGCCGTATGATGAAATTGCACATTCACCACAACCAAACTCCTAGAGAACCAACACCCAACAACAATCACAATCAGCGTCGGCTTGTGAAGAGCAAAGACAGAAACCGCTTGTGCAATGGGAGGAATACAAAGGAACTAGAATTACCACAAAGACGATAAACAAAAGAGTCTACAGTTCCAGAAGAATGATTCAGTATACTCACACAATCCGAACTAACTCAAGAAGTATCCGCAGATGTCCCACGCAATTTTACTAGATTGTGTTATTGGCAACACAAGGATTACTGACAAACTCAAAAATCATAAAATGTTCTAGTACAGCATTGAGATCCCTGATGCACCCTAAAATCATAAAATTGAACCAACTTACAAGATCACAATTTTAACTACCTTGAAGGATACTATAACACTAATTTTTTCTATTATAAGTTCATGTCTAGTTTTCCACGACATTCCTGGTTTAATTTTTGAACAACTAATAAAGAACAGTTTTCAAAGAAGATGTCAAAGGTAGAGTATTGATGATGAATAAAGATGATTTCTACCTTTGCGCAGCCTGGCTTTCTCCTTTGATCTACTTTCCCCACCCATAATGTATCCTGGAACAATCCAATGAAACCGGTGCAATAACTTCTGAAGAATTTCATGAACCTGCAAACATAATTCACGCGTTGGTACAAGAACCAACGCTATTGCCAATAAACCAATTAAATGTATGAAATTGATAAACAATTCTACACGCTATAAAACAGTAAAATTGATACGTTAGCTGGATGACACTTTCGTGAATACAGTTTGACATGTGATAATGAATTATCGTTTGTGAGTTGTTTTCATTATTTTATCATTTGTCACTACATGCAAGGAAACATAGAAAATTGATGAAAAGCTGAACAAATAGGTGAATTTGCAAATAAAAGCAATGAGAGTGAGTAAAGTCTAAATAACACGTACCAAATGTTCCATCGGAGCGCTGAATTCGTTTATCATAACTCTGCAAGTGATGAATTATTGGAGCCAGGTATGCAACAGTCTTCCCTGTGCCCGTCGCAGCATTAACCAGTCTAAATTTTCTCATTAAAGAATCCAATTCAAAAAATTCAAAAACAAAACCCATTTAATTACACAATCCCTCCATTTCATATGTTCCGTAGTTTAAGGTTTTTACACAAAAATCGCAAAATCATTTAATTGATGTATATTTGTATCAAAATATGTGTAACATTACACATTAGGTGCCACCTCAATGGTATCGGTAGCTTATCTACTAGCATAAGTTTTGTGAGATTGTTTCGGAGAACTTATGAAAACAGCTTACGACAATTTTCACAAGCTTTCTTCGGCTTATTTTCATAAGTTCTCCTATATAGCTTATAAAAACAGCTTACAACATATACAAAAACAATTTAACTTTTTTTTTGTTGTTGTAAAAATAGCTTAAGTAAGCTTATGCATAAGCGCTTAAGATGAAAAAGGATACGCATGACGGCCAGATAGAACAACAGGAATAGCTTGAGCTTGAACTAATGTTGGACCTTCAAAACCCATTCTTTCTGTTCAAAAAGATTAAGTGAATTATACTATAAAGTAAAATAACCAAATTCACGAAACAAATAAATAGGAAGAAGAGTTACCACGAAGTTGGTCACATAAGGGTTGGTGAAGACCAAGGCTAGAAAAGGAACAAGAAGCAAAAACATTGTTGTTGTTGTTACTGTTATTGTCTCCTTTGTTGGTTCCATTAACAATAGCTTTCTTCTCATTTACTACTTTGTTGGTAGTTTTTTTGTTCTCTTCTTTGTCTATGTTTTTCACCACTTGGGTTTTGATTTTATTCGTCGTCCCCATTCTACTCTGATCAAGGAAAACCACCCACTGCGGCTGCGGGTTTCTCAGTGAAATACGAGGAGAAAGAAATTTGTGCTGTGGTCAAAACGACCCACCGGTTCACCTCACTGCTTTCCGGTCCAGGTTTTCGATATTCAAATTCTAACTTGTTTTTATCGGACCGACCGGGTTTTATTCCGAACACCTTGTTAATCTTAAAAAATGAATTTTAGTATGATTTAATAGTAGTTTTGACCCCCTATATTTTAACTATTGATTTTTTTTGCAGTTTTGACTCTCAGATCAATTTTGACCAAGTCGACGCTGACGCCACATGTGTATTTATTTATTTTTTAATTATTAAAAAAGTTATTTATTTTTTAACTAAAAAAAATAAATAAATACACACGTGGCGTCCACATTTGCATTGACTTGGTAAAAAATTGGTCTGGGACCAAAACTGCAAAAAAGTCAATACTTCGAGGGCGGTTTTGTAGTTTACTTAGTTAGGGGGCCAAAATCGCAACTTCTTAAAATATAGGGGGTCAAAACTGCTATTAAGCCTTTTTCTTTGAGTAAACCATAATTAAATTTTTAAAAGTTTAACTTTTTAGAATTTTTACATTTATATTCCAACATAGAAAAATGGGAACCACGATATTCGACGTCTAAAGATAAACTAAAATTAATTTTTTTTAACAAGTCAAAATAGAATTAATTAGAACAAAAGGAGTGGTTCATCTCACAAGGCGTGCAAAAGAGAACCACTCAAAGTTTGTACACGTCAAGTCACTGCTGCCATAGAAAAACAAAAAGCAAACATACCAAAATAAAAACAGAAGAAAAACAACAAAGTTACTGTAAAACTCCAATGCAAAGTAGAGGATGTCTCCACCAGTCATGATAGCTAAAAGAACAGGTTGACATACACGCCTTTAACCACTGAAAGAAAAACATTTTTACCCTGTCACTCATCTGCTATAACTCTGATGCCTTCTGATTGAAAACATGGTTGTTCCTTTCCTTCCAAATAACCCATACACATGCAAGCCAGATTAGTTTTAGAAAGGAATATGTGAATCGCGGTAACCCTGCTAAATGACCAAACTGAATAAGATGTGCACGAAGAACCTCTGGTGCGACAAAATCAATATTTAACCACTGCGAAACAGAAACCCACAGATTGTGAAATGTGTCGCAATTTAAAAATAAATGTGTAGCAGTCTCTTGTAAATTGCACCCTCCAACACACTGATTAACATCGTGTTGAAGGACACGACGCCTCACAATCCTGCGTGGGAAGCCGGTTGCGAAGAAGTCGCCAAGCAAACAGAGAAACTTTAAGCGGAACATGTTTATGCCATACATCATCAAATAAACCTCTAGCAGGAGGCTCCTCCACCGACGTAAGAAGATGATAAGCCCCTTTCACTGTATAGCCAAGAACGGGATCGAGGAACCATCTCCACCTGTCAATAGTATGATCCTGCAAAACAATATCATGCAGCAAAGTACTAAAATTAGTTGACCCAAGAAAAGAAGAACTAAGCAATGAAATGACATTTTGAGGTGTGTAAGCGTCAAAAATATCATAAAAAAATGAGAGCTTAATGCTCTTTATAGAAGAAATTTCAATAACATGTAAATCAAAGGAGTCCAAAGATAAACTAAAATTAGTTAGCCAATATGTTTCCTTCACGTCATATATGGTTGATTTGAACTTGTCAATTCATGTTTTTTAGGTTACGAATTTGTGGAATCAACTTATGAACATTTTCATTGATGTAACATTTCGCATGTCCATTAATATATAGTTATTTAATATGAACTTGAAAGACTGAATTATATATAATTAAAGGAGAATGCTAACCATTGTCCTTGAGGCATTGGATAAGAGGATAAAAATAGAAATATAGTCTTGGAAAATGGTAAAAAATGATAAATTTAACTTTTTAAAAGTCAAAATGTTGAAACTAATGCAAACATGCTACTTTTGACTTCCTTAACCATTGCCATGAGGGCAATGGTTAGCAAGACCCATAATTAAAATATGCGTCTTCTTTAGGATATTCTTTAAGGATTTTTAATTAAGAAATTATTTGTTACAAAAGTCAAATATTTTATTTTCTAATGCATTAAATGCTCAAATTTTCATAAAACTTTTCATTTAAAGAGTGTTTGGGACATCAATTAACATTTCACTTAAAATATTAATATTTTTTTTTCTTTTCAATTTATTAGCTACTCATTCTAGATGAATTAATTTGAATATAATTTATTTATTGCGGTGTGTTAAGTAAAGACAGAGTGTGAAAAGAAATACAGAAGCCTAACATAAGTACATAACACAGCTGATAGAGATCTTTTCATCTTTGACTTTTCATTTGATTAGTTGAAATTTGTTTGAATGGTAGCAACAAGCAATTATGAAAACAACAATGGATGAAGTAGTAGAAATAGATACCTTAGAGAAGAGTTTATTGGAAGAGCATGAAGAAGTGTTATATGCAGCATCTTTTCAAGAAATGGAGAAGAATTTCATCAAGTACCAAACAGTACAATGGATACTTTACTCACTGTTACTTATATTAGCTTGGGGAATTGGGTTACTCATGTTGCTTTATGTACCAGTTAGAAGGTTTATACTTAGAAGAGATATTCGTTCTAGAAGTCTTTACCTTACTTCAAATGCTATTGTTTATAAGGTAATATTTTCTTCACTTTCCAACTATTTGTTTCAATTTATTATTTTTAGCTTTTTATTATTGGAAATGCTATTGGATTTAATTTGAGAAATTACTATTAGTTTAAGTTATATGCACTGTTTGTTGTTCGAAAATTGTCGAGATTATGATGAAATACAATTAGTCTGTAGAAATGAGGTATATATTTATTACGAGCTTGGGTAGCTCAACTGATTCGAGACTTTGAACAAAGTTAAAAGTTCAATCTCGGAAAAGGATACTAATGTAACAACTAATATACTAACATTTAGCGTTCGGACACTAAGTTTGTTATGATATGCCCCAATCTGGTTTGGTCTGGCAAAAAAAACTAGTTGGGAGGACAACCATTTTTAGTGTTCGACGACTCTTCTAATAAGACTAACTTCAATAGGAGATGATGTTCACTCACAAAAAGCATATTTGTAAATCTCTGATTAAATTAGTAACTACATTTTGTACCTAAGAGTGTTTGGATAAGATAACATTAATCTCTTTTAGTTCAATTGCTGGTCTTGAGTTTGATCTAAGACTCGAGAACGAAGTATCATTAAAATGTTTAAGGGGAGAGCTTATTTTTTCACGTGGTCTTAACTGGATCGAATGATTAGTCTCTGTATTTGCACACAAGGATACCTGCTTTATACCAATAAGAAATAATGCATTTTATGTTTTATGATACAACACTCACCTTAGACATGATTTTGGGTGGTTTTAGCTCTGTATTGATTTTGATAACTTGTGAATGTATGAAAGTTTGCATGTATGGATATCTTGGTATGTAATATGGTTATGTGTTTTATCTAGCTCAGGTCACAAGGCCGGTACCATTTCCTTGTTTTGGAGTGCTGCATAAAGAGAAGCATGTTTTATTGCATTCTGTGGCTGATGTCGTGGTTGAACAAGGTGCACTTATTACTGTTTTCTTCTGTGTTCTTTAAGCTTTTGGACAACCCTTTTTTATATTTTTATTTTTATTCCAAGTGCTAGTTTCATGCTATAAGATTTGGTAGATTTTATGCCTTACTTTTAGTCTCCCAGCCTCGTGTAATTATTTTTATGGCCATGTGGTTTTAATTCCTAGTATATGATTAATTATATCTGTTCACACGCTACTTGCAATAGTTATGGGGTTTTAATTTCTAGCATTGTTTAAATTGCGACTGTGGTTGCGATTACGTTGTGAACCTTTATATTGCCGCAGGATGTAGGGAAATGAAATCCTGCGGTCTAAATTGTGGTTTCAATGGCGTCGCGGAAAAATCAATATCCTTTATATTGTGGCTGCAATTGGAGTTGCAAACCCCAAATTTAAAGCCATGATTTCTAGTATCTGATTAATTGTACCTGTTCATAGGGTACTTGCACAGTTGAACCGGTTTTGTGGTTTAATTTCTAGTATCTGATTAATGATATCTTCTCATAGGGTACTTGCAATCCCTTTTTGGTGTATATTCTCTTAGAATTGAAAATGTTGGAGTTAGAAGGCCACCCGGTGACGATGTTAAAATCTTGGGAATTGCAAATCCTAATGCTTTCAAGAAGGTATTTGATTGTGCCTGATCAAATTGTGATTTTCTTTTTGTATTTCTTCTTTCCCTTTTGAATTGATGGTATATGTTAAACTTCTTTTTTCTTTGCCTGGTTTCTTTTTAGGCTGTTATGATGCACCTATCAAACATGAGAAATGAGATTGTTTCAAGACAGGTGTCTACATTAGAAGATGTTTCGCATTTGATGGTAAATCATTCGCCAATCCGAGAAGTATTCAATTTTTTTCCTCTAGATTTTGGTCTCTTTTGCTTCTAAGTGGCCAATAATTAAAGTCGTTTACTTACCCCAGAAACCTCAAGTTGAGGGTGTTGATTATATTTTTATCTTCTCGCTATTGTTCATGTTGGTTACTTATGATCTTTATCTTCTCGCTCACACTGTTTCGTGTCATTGTAGATGTCTCCATCCAAGTCATTGAGATATGATTCTACTCATTCCGAGGAACTGCTACTATTGCAGAAGCTAGAGGAAGTTGGATGCTCTGTCAAGGTAGAAAGTAAACACTGCATATAGATTACATTTTATTCACTGTTTTTACTTTGTTTTCTGTTTTTAAAGATTTGTGTAGAGAACAGTGAAAACATCTTATTATAGTTTTTACTACTATTTCACATACAAATTTTGAAAATAGAAAAGAAAGTTAATTAAAAATGAACACAAGATATAAAAGCCCAAAACGTTTTATGAAACTAAACAAGTAGCAAAGATTATGATGACAGAATTAAATAAAAAGAGTGAAGTTCTAGGAGTAAAGTTAAAAGATCTAGTTCTATATTTCTGTAATTGGATATTTTCATTTGGCTAAGCATCAGGCTTTGATGTTTATTGCAGAGAATACAGACTTTATTTGAGGAGCAACGACCTCAAACAACGGAAACTATAGATTGAGGTTAGTGAATTTGAGGTAAAACAAAATTCTTGTGACCTACTTTTGCTGCAGTGTTTTTAAGTCCATTTTTTTAATCAAGCTGTAATTTGCTTATTTATTATTATATCTGTCCTTAAATATAGGTCCTTGTTGACTAAAGAATAGATATTAAGTTGTTAGTAGCTGTGTTATATATAGCGTAGTGGCCAACTTCAAAAACGCTATAGTGAGATAACACTTAGTAGGACAACTGCTATTTTGAAAATTCTATATAGTTTATATAATAATTTATACATAAAATCCAACAATTAGCTGTGGTTGACCAGGGAGAGGGTGAAAAATGACTGCAGGAGTAAGACAGGGGGAGAAAGGAGAAGCTTAAATGTTGTTTCAAATCTTTTGATGTTTTTTAATTGCAAAATATTTTAAAAAACTCCAAGCAAAAAGCATTTGCCTTCAACTTTTAAGGGACTTTTAAAAACACGTGAAGTCATTATGTGGTGCCATGCTAATAGCAGCCCTGACATCTGCTATGGTCGCTACACTAAACTGCTCCGCTAGTGTATGTCATATAGCTGCCAAGGGCCGCTCCGCTACACTGTTATTGCACGCTATTGACAACACTGGTTATAATTAGTATTAATTAATCTTTGGACAGAATAGTTATTGGTTATGAAAGAGGTAATATAATTAGAGATAATTTGGTAAAGAAATAATTATTGACTCGTGTAGCTAGAAGAAACTTGATAACCTAGATGTGAGTTAATTAAATTAATTTTCATCCTAAGAGAAGGTTGTTATTTTTTTCTTGATCTTTATGTTTTGTCTTTGCCTGTATTCCTTTACAAGTTTTATAATCTTTGCTTTTCAACACATGATGCAGAAAGTGGTGGAATATGATCATTACAACCATTATATCTATATCACAGGAATTCTGATCCAACAAATATTAGTGCTACTATTACTTCATTATAGCAGCAACCCTAGAAGTGCAAGTTGATACCTCATGCAATATACCTAGCTATTCATTGTTAGTTTGTATCATATAGCGTTCAAGTACACCTTGTAATAGTCTGTTTTAAGGGCAAAAATAATAATTGAATTTAAGCATGCAGTATTGAGCATTTTTTGGGTTAAGAGGTGTAATCATTGTTGTTTTGTACTGGAGGTGTTTAGCCATCTTAGAATTATTTTTCAGTTGGTTTGTTGCTACTGATACTATAGTTAGGTTGGATGTATCTCGACATTGCTTGTATTGGTCATCCGTTTATGGCTTGCCATACCGGCATAGCTTGTTCCTTGGTCTTATTGTTAATATAATTTTGCTTTGATATTTAAGAAAACAAGAACACCATAATCATGAGTGACTTATCTTGAGACCAATTTGGTATTGTTTTGTATGGTCTCATCCTTATTGCACTCACACTTCGTTGAGTTTTATCGGATTTAGTGTCCGGGTCTAAAAAATAAGTTTTGTCAAGGCCAGAAAGGAGCCACAAACTCATTATTTGACATTCGTACACCCTGCCAAGCACACATATTGGTTTGCGTAGACGAGGTTTATGAAGATTTTTTTTCTTTTTTATGTTTGAATTGTTTGTAAAAGTACGATTGGTAAATCCATTATCAACCTGTTGTAGATTAATAAGAAAGGGTTTTATCAAAAAAAAATAAAATTATTAAGGAAGCTAATGACCAGGATACTACTTTTACAGATCCTTCTTATAATTTTGCCAAGAATGAAAAAAGGGTCACACACAATTCTAGTAGAAATTCCACCTCAGCACAATTACAATACATGTATGTTCAGCAGATTTATCCCAATCTAATCCTAGCTATTGCCACCTAATAATTAAGCTAATCTAATTTCAACCCTAATGAAGGGCATGTTAAAGTACATGTTTATCTATTACATTAAGAACAAACTTTGTCAACTATGAAGTTATGGATAAAAAAACTTGAATTCTAGACCAAGGTTCTAAATTAAGCTCTAAGGACCACAAAGTCGAGATTTTGAAGACATGTACGAACTACAATTGCAGCAGTATCAGCCAAACTTGTCTACAATCTTTTAATCTCGAGGATTGTGAGATAACCACAACGGCGACTGCAATTTTAAAACTTCAGTCATGGCAACTAAATTAGCTTTATTTTGAAGGTGGCTGGGTAAACTGTTGCAGCTGATGAACAACGTGTGACATTCTAGGGCGCATAGAAGGGACATGCTGCGTGCATGAATAGACAAGGTCAACCACCTTCTGGATAGTACTAGTCTCTGGTATGATACTAGTGGATGAGGAAGATATATAAGGATCCAAAAGTTCAGGGTAGCGATGAGCTTGAACAAGAGGTGTAGCCCATTCAAATATACTCTGCCAACCCACAGAATCAACTGCCTGAGCTGGTCTACGTCCACTAACTATTTCGAGTAGTAAGACACCAAAACTATAAACGTCACTCTTTGTTGTAAGCTCGTTTCTGTACACAAACTCCGGAGCAAGATATCCATAAGTTCCACCTGCCATCACAGTCCTTTCATGCATCGCTTCATACGGCACAAACTTGGACAAGCCAACACCCATAAGGTGCGCTCCAAACTCCTCGTCCAGCAGCACATTACTAGCTCGTATATCTCGATGAACAACTTGTGGTTTAACTTTGTCATGCAGAAACCTGTTGAAACGGAAGAGAAAAAAAATTAAATTGTGATTAATATATCCACCGAGTTTAAAATGCTTCGGACTATATAATCCTTTTTTCTTGTTGGTAAATCAGACTCGTAAAGATTCCAATAAGTTATAAGAAATACTTTTGTTTGAAGGGATGAAAACTATAATCCATAACTAAGTGAAACCCAACAAACATATGTGGTGCCCTGGAAATGGGTATCAAGTTTCTTCATGATAATCTTGAAAACATACAAGGCTGTGCTAGATTTGTATAACAGATGTGCTATCAACATATTTATTACATAAGACGGTGCTAGATTTCATAAGAATACTTCTATTAATAGAGTGAAAACATGTATAATTATGAGAGAATATTTCTAAATGGACATGCAGAAAGGGCCAAGTCTATGGTACACAAGTGGAACAAGTCTTGCATCAAGCACAAGCTTGTTTCCACCATTAAATCAGAAAGTCTTAGCATTGGATCAAATATGATATGTGTGAATTATTAATCCAATGGAAAAAAAAAAACTTGTGCATGGTGCAAGACTTATTTACTTGTGCACATTAAACAAAGCTTGTAGAAAGTTATCAAAGAATAAGTATATTTTGAACTTACGCTATTCCTTGAGCAAGTGTCGTTGCAATTTTCATCCTCATAGCCCAATCTAAGCTGCGACCCCCCCTTGGTATGTGATGTAGCCATTTATCTAAGGGTCCATTAGCTACAAACTCATAAACAATGTAGCGGTCACCATGGTCATAGCAGCATCCCATCACAACCACCAGATTTGGATGTCGAAGCCTTGCAACCCTGCCAATTTCAGAATAGAACTCCTTTTTCCTCTTAAAGCTCGCCCTCTTTAATCTCTTAACGGCAACTTTTGAGCCATCTGGTTGGATCCCACTGTACGTACCACCAGTCTTGGCATCTCCAACAAGACGGTTTCCTTCGCTGAAATTTTTAGTGATTGACCTTAGTTCCTCTTTTGTAAAGATTTTCCATGATGGAAGTGTAGCGGCAGGATCAGTTAGTTTTCTAGATCGTCTTCTCTTCTTGCCCTGCTTATATACAAGAAGCCAGACAACTACTGCTAATGTTGTCAAGAGTATCAATCCACTTACCACTGCAAGGATGATAAGGTATTCCCTATGGCAGTGCATATGATTACATTTTGCATCTGAAAAAATGGCACACCCAAAAATAAAAATGAAAAAAACAAACCTTTTGGAAGAATGAATTAACTAAATAATTGATAAATATACATACTGAATTTCTAATGAATATAAAATGAGAATCGGTGGGTAATATAAACAAGAGCATACCTAAGTCAAGTATACATAGAGAGGCATGAGGATTATCACATCTCTCGCTTAAGAGAGATTTTGAATTATTAGACATTACTGCACATAGATACTCTGTAATGTTCCTACGACAGGATTGTCCAGTTCCAGTACAATTAAGTGGAACATTAGCCAAAGGGAATATGGACTTATTCCATTGTGAATCATCAGACCATGTCCACTGAAAACCCGATATAGTGTTGTTGAGTCTTCTTCCACCAATCCAGCAACTATTTATGGATTCACCACATAGACTTTGAGCAAAATGTAACTCCTGAAGTGATGCCAATGATGCTAAATGCCCACCATATTTATTACAACATGTCTCCGAGTCATTCCATGATTGAGGCCTCCCAACATGGAGAAAGCACTTGGTCTTATTAGGGTCCATAACCCAACCATTTGGGCATGGTGCTGCACAAGAAGAGGAAAAAATGTATATATAATATATGGATACTAAAGCATGAATATGCAGATAAAGATAATCAAAATGTGATAGAAACTTCTAAACATAATAGAGACACGGGGTTTATTTGCCCATATAGTTTTATTTATAACAAAGGAAAAGATACACAAAAGATTCGAATCCCCTTCACCAGAGCATTCTCTAGTTTACACTAACTTGAACAAATGACTTCCTACCTACAAAAGGAGGGGTTTGATCCTATTTATAATAAGATCAGATTGCAACAGAAATATCAAAACACACTAACCTTCAACTAAGTAACAAACAACCAGTTATACAACTAGAAGTTAAGTAACCATTTTCCCCTTTTTTCTATAATAAAATTGAAGTATTTTGTCCTTGGGATAAGAATTATTGTGGAACCTAACAAAATGTGACTTCAAGCACCTTAAGATAAAGTGCATTATAATTAAGATAGAATACATGTAACTATAGAAATATTAAAAAAAGAAAGAAGCATTTTGTATTATGAGGTTGTTAGACACTTCATTTGGATGTGAGCATGAGCATACATCTGGTATGGAAACAAATTCATCAGAAGAACGAGCCTGGCGGCAGAAATAATTAGATGAGTCTCTAGTAATTTGTTTATTATTTGGCTTTCTAATTTTATTTGGTTGGTCACTGCATAGTCAACTGCGGATAGCAGAGCATAACGCAACGGCAGTCCCCCCAACACGTTTTGGCAATATAGCGGGCAGCAAAAGGCCGCTGCGTTGAAGTATAGAGAAACAATACTATAAATTTATCCATAGAAGGGACATACCTCAAAAATAAAAGAATAAAAAAAAGATATAGTCATAACTAATAACCAAAGTTCATTGTTGCCGATATTAAAAAATAATAGTAGTATAAAGCAGTTAAATTTTAGCCTCCAATGCTGAAAATAACTCATCTAAGCATTTAAAATAAATAACAATTATTCCTTAAATGGAATCACTAATCTCCAAGCTCTTCATTATCATGTTCACTCACTTCACTACTAGACCGCATTTGTTCTGCATCCTCCTCCTCTTCTGCCTATATGTTTGTGTCTATAGTGGTAGCTTGGTTCCTCGTTCTTTTTTGCTGCCTAGTGGTTGTTGCAAGAGGAGGGTCTCCAGGAGGGGAGACAAAACCGTTCAGGGTTCAGGAAGTGAAATGAAGCCATTTCGGAGGAGAAGAAATGAGAAGACAGGTGAGCCATATTTCGTTGTCATTCAAAAGTTTAGGGGTGTGTGAAATGACCAAACTTCCAGAAAAAAAATGATGAAACAGATATAAGTTAAAAACATATTCAGATTTTTACAAGGGTTTGACTGTACAGGCCACTGTTAACGCTGTCTGGCTGTTACTGGAGGTGCTACAGCCGCTACTCAAAACCACAATGCAACGGTGTTTTGCGTAGTGCCTAGAGTCTGCTATGCCACTACATCCACTATTGATTACAGAGGGTAGTTAATAACAGATTACTTGTAAATCTTGTTAGTTATTCAGTTAGTAACTACTAACTTCATGTGAGGCAAGATTGTATCTGGCCGAGTATATAGTTGCTTACAAACCAGCTAACAACTATACAAGTTTCCTCCAGTCTAATCTGATATAGATTAGTTTTCGACTCGTCTTCCATCACATATCTATGAATATTATCCCTCCATTTCAAAAGATCAATTAACTATTATTTAAGGTAACTGCATATAGACTAAGAAAGCTTTTAATTACATTTTATTGAAACACTCAAAATAATATCACCAAATAACATTTATTAGAAATACTCCCTAGTTGCAGCATTAGTTGTATTTATCTTCAATCAATTTCAAGGATTGCAACGTAACCAGTACCCACAATTGCAATTAAAACATGGGTTAATACCGCTTTTGGTCCCTGTAATATTAGCGACTTCCGGTTTTAGTCCCTGTAAAAAAAATAATTTAGATTCTGTCCCTATAATTTTAGATTCTTCCACTTTTGGTCCCTTGTTTCACCACGTCAAAAGAATCTGCATACATGACACGTGAAATGAGGGACCAAAAGTGGAGGAATTTGAAATTACAGAGACCAAAAGTGGGAGGAATCTGAAATTACAGGGATGTAATTTATGCAGATTTAGCTGACGTGGTTAAATGAGGGACCAAAAGTGGAGGAATTTGAAATTACAGGGACCAAAAGTGGGAGGAATCTAAAATTACAGGGATGTAATTTATGCAGATTCTGCTGACGTGGTTAAATAAAGGACCTAAAGTGGAGGAATCTGAAATTACAAGGACAAAATCTAAAAATTTATTTTACAGGGACGGAATTCGTTAATATTTCAGGGACCAAAAGCAGTATTAACCCTTAAAACATTGTTTCAAAATGTCTGTCACATTAGAAAATCATTAAAGCACTGTATTTATTCCACCCAAGTTTTAACGTTAAAGACTATTTTGACTAACAATGCACAATAAGAGACTATTTTTGAATTTCGATACATCGAATGACTATTGTGACTGCTCGTTACACATTCAGGGACGAAAAAGATCATTTACCCAGATAATATTAACAGAGATAAAGGATTTTTCGAATCAATTGTAGTTAAACTCCAGCACTGACATTTTGGATTGAAGTGTCCAACACAGTGACACCGACACTTGTAATTACACACAATCACTTCTATCTTCTCAAATTATTGCCAATGTCCACGGGTCAGTGTCGGTGTCCGTGTTTATGCTTCAGAGGTTATACTTATCCAGATCCACTAGAAACAGATAAATTGACCAGATTTGAAGTTATGAGTAAGAAATAATACATACCTTTAGTATCTCTATTGAGTGAACCATCAAAGTAACCACAAGTCTCATTAAGTGTCTACAACCAAAAACAAAAGATAAAAACAACTTATTTAATTTAATTTCCAAACAAACATGTACTAAGAAAAAGATTATAGAAAAGTGACTCACCGCATTGGAAGTGATTCCCGGAACAGCGAACAAAGGTAAGAGAAGGAGAAAGAATTGCAGAAGCATGGGATTGATTTCCATAGCGAAAAGCTCAAAATATCGCGTGACGAGAAAGTGTGAGAAAAAAGAGACTGTGAGAATTTAATTGCTTCTTCATTTCTCAACTTATACGGTGGTGTGTTGCTGCAACTGAATTTATTGTTCAAATTGTACAACTCTATTATTGTCAACAAAAAATAAAAAAGGAAAATTGTACAAGAATCCTTGGTTTCAATTGTTTTTTTTTTAGTGTTTTTCAATTGTTATTGTTTATTAACTTTTTGGATGAGAAGAGGTAAAAGAGTCAACATGTAGAAATTCCAATTGGTCTAACATGTGGAAATTCCAAATATTTGTGTTCTCTATATGAAAATTGTTGTATACACGAGTAAAATACGAAAATACCTTTCGACAGTTAACTGTCGAATTTGATTGAAACCCGCTGTAGTTAACTACCGAGTTTTTCCTTAATTAAAGAAATACACCAAAGTTTTTCCTTAATTAAATTTAATTATTTAATAAAGAAATATTTGTAATTATTTGTTGATGTCTATCATTATTCATAGGTTTGACTAACCTATTATTACTTTATAATATTTAAGATATTATTCATCTCTAATTCAAATAATTATACCGGAAATTATGAATGGTACGACATATTTGTCGACGAAAATAAACGAATTAGCGGAAGCTGAATATTTTCATCCTATAAACATTTTCAACTTCTAGCAGCATAAGTTCAATCATGATTTGGGCACCTGTATACCAATCTTGTCACTAGCTCACACATTTTCTTCAATTAATTTTTCAAAATATATGTTTATATAACACAATGAAATTGCTTTCTGAAATCTTTTCTTCATAATATTGCCGACTCCACCGTTAGTTTACTGCCATGAGGCAAGAGCACTATTAAGAATAAATATTAAGAATATATATTGGTCAAAATTAAGAATATTTTTTTATTAGGGTGTTCTATTTTTATTTGTTTATATTAATCTACATTTTTATTCAGAAGAACCTCTTTAATAATTACAAATATTACTAGTTAGACAAACCTATGAATAATGATATACATCAATGAAATTAATTACAAATAATTACAAATATTTCCTTATTAAATAATTAAATTTAATTAAGGAAAAACTTATGTGTATTTCCTTATTTAATTTCAGGTTTTAAGTTCCTCGGCAGTTAACTGTCGAGGTTTTCCTCGGTGGTTAACTGCAGCCGATTTCAATCAAATTTGACAGTTAACTGCCAAGGGGTATTTCCGTATTTTACTCGTGTGTTTCAGCCAAACAATATGTGTATAAAGCAATTTTCTCTCTTTATTCTATCGGTGAAAAGTGAAAACTAATTAGTCGAGTCGAGTAGAGTTGAAACGAAGGACAAAGTTTTTCTCTTGATAGATTTAACTTTGTTGTATTCTATGGTAGGTATTTAGGAGGGCGTTTGGAGATCCTTTTTTAGTTCAAGCTAAAAAAACGTGGAGGATAGATTTAGAGGTGGTGGATGAAGTGGATGACGATTAATTAAAAAGAGATTTATAATAGAGTTAATGATTTGTTCCCGTGAGCATAACTCAGTTGGCAGCGACATGCATTATTATATCCAGGGGTCAGGGTTCGAACCCCAAACACTCCAATTATTCACTTTAAAAAATGTGAATTCTAGTCACTACGCTACTTATCAAAAAATTAGAGTTAATGATTTGAAAACACAAGTTAGAGTTAATGATTTGAAAACACAAGAGAGGGGAAAAAGAAAATGGAAAAAACTTAAAAGCGGAAGATGTCTTTTTAAGTTGCTTAATCTACTTTTTATTGATGAAGAAGTCTTTTTATTAAAAAAAGAAGTTAATAAAGATGTTTTAATTAACAAAGTGATTAACATGAAAATTATTGCCGTCAATACATTTCTTAAAAATATAAATGATAAATAATGGATACATAATCAAAAATATTATCCAAACAATTATTAAACGAATCCACAACTCGTGTGAAGTTTAGCTCCAAATCAAAATTCTCTAGTAAGGAGTTAACAACTATCTTAACAAACTCTTTTGTCAAAAAAAAAACTATGTTACCAAACTCATGTCTAATACAAATTCATAGACTATGTTGACATGGTCCTAAGCTTTGTAGGACCACAACTTCACTTTCTCTAAAAAATACTTAGATGGTCACAACCTTAAAGTAAAAGTATTTGAGCACACATACATGATTGATAAAATTTAAAACAAAAATAATTTAATTACATCACTTAATATCATTTCTCTTTTAAATTTTATTATTCAACTTGTGTCTAAATAAATTTTATTTGAAGCTGTGCATATGCAAGAGTTAAAATCTTCCTCGTATAACGCTCTTTATAAATCCATTCAGGACTAATCTTTCCAACAAAACCTTTGATCGTGCATGTTTCCCTTCGTCTCTAAGGTCACACACTAACCATAAACTTCAATTTAGAAGTCAAGGAGTGTGTCTACTTTTCTTCTCCTCGACAAAAAGACGATAAATGTCTTGGTGCTGATGGAAGACTATACATCTCAAAATATGTTATTTTAATGAAATTTGTTTTTCCAATATTAAATTGTTTTTTGAAGTGCAAAAACGCAGGAGTGGAGGTTTAGTTTGTATTAGATTAAAAATCTTTTTTCAAAAAACAATTTTAAAATCTTTCTGCTTGAGAAATGCATTGAAATAATGTAGCTAAATACATAGTAAGTGCCAATTAATTAGTGTTAAATAATAGTAAAAAAAAAACTAGCAAAAATAATTGCATAAAAAAATAAACTAGCAAAAAAATTATTGCATACATATTTAGTTAGATTATATATTTGATTTACTTGACACTTGCAACATTTAACGTCTTCATTGTTGGGTATTGTTAAGAGTCTCACATCAGATATGAGAGAGTTTGACAATGTGTTTATAAGTAGGGGCAATCATCACCTCACAAACCGGTTTTGTGGAGTTGTGTTTGGCCCAACCAAGATTTCTAAGATGATGATTGCTTTTCTGACTTCAATAACTTCCTAATAACACATGGAAAATACCAAATTGCCTTCAGCGGTAGTTAACTACCGTTGGCATATCCGGCCGTAGTTAACTACAGTTGCGTTCTGGAATCATAAGAACACATAAACTTCAGTTTCCAGTTACAGTAGCACATACAAAACAACTTCAATCCACAATCATCAAGACCTCATTTGCACGACAATCATCCAATTTGCTTCAAGTAAATCACAAGTAAGTTATATTCTTCCTATTTACATGCAATGTAGATTGGTTAGGGTATTATTTTCTATAATTTTAGCAAAATGTTAGTGTTTAAGTTAGGTTTAAAAATTGCAAATTATGATAGAATTTGATGTTATAATGGATTGTTGTTGCTGGAATACTTGTTTAGAGTAAGTATATGTACAAATTAGTTGTTTAGAAGTTCAAATAACACTAACTATGCTAGTAATTTGGAATGCACTTAAGGTGTTTGATGAAATGCTTAAGTGAGATATATTCTTGTTTTTTTGCGTTATTTTTTTGCAAACATGTTAAATCATGTAATGTATATATGTTATGATGTTTCTAAGTTTGTTTTTTTCTTCTTTTTTTGGCAAGTTTGATGAATGACATAATGTGATATGTTACATAAAGTTTGATGAATATATATTTGTTATATTAAGTTTGATGAATGCCTAAGTTGGTTTTGTGATATGTTACTTGCATTTTGGTGTGAGGTGTGAGAGAGCATGACACCATGAGCCTGGCTACATGGCTTGGTATGTGAAAGTCTCTCACCCTAAGATTATCCCACCTGATGACGGATCTCCTCCCAGGCCGGCCAACCAGGAGCAGCTTTTAGAGGAGGAGCAAGCCAAAGAGATGTCAGACACATTGACGATCATCAGGGAGATGGTTCATATATCGGATGGAATGTTGGCCATGAGCGACCAATTGAGTAGAGAGGAGTTACTGCATGTCTTGACCCAGATTAGCAGTATTGATCGCCCTACACTTATGTATCAGATTGCCAAGCAGCGTAGGGGGCACATGCATCGTAGGCAGAAAGGTTGATTATTATTAGACTATTTTATGTACATTTTGACTATGGTGATGTATTATTATGATATTTTCGAACCTATTTTATTTCTATGACATTTTAGTATTTATATAATTTCTTGCGTTTTAAATTTATCATGTTAAAATTGTTTTTAAGTTTTATTTGTTATTGAATCAATGCAATGAATGTGAATTTGGATGAAAATGATTGAACAAATGTGTAGAAATTGGTATATACAAACATGTCCAAAATGGGGGGAAAAGGGGGAAAGTCACACTGCCAGTTTTCAACCAAAGGAACACAGCGGTAGTTACCTACTGCTGGCCTTAGCGGTAGTCAACTACTTCTGTATATGCCAACGATAGTTAACTACCGCTGGGGATATTTCAGTAACTTTCATGTGTTATCAGGAAGTTATTGAAGTTAGAAAAGCAATTTTCTTCTAAGATGGTATCAAGTTTCCGCTATTGGACCACTCACAATTTATGTCCACGAACCAAGCCCAATAGTGTTGGTCGTGAGGGGGTGTGTTAAGAGTCCCACATCGGATATGAGAGGACATGACACTGTGTTTATAAGTGGGGGAAATCCTCACCTCACAATCCAGTTTTGTGAAGTTGTGTTAGGCCCAACCAAAATTTCTAAGAGGTATAAATCAGAAATTCAAAACTTTTAGAGAAATTGACAATCCATCTATCTCATTATGATGGCCAAACAAACAATTGAATGGGAAGCCACAATATGTTAATTACTTTAGGAGGTCAGATATCATTGTGGCTTTTGTAACACTTCTTCTAGGTGGTATGCAAGGTCGTTTCTGTATCTTGACATTATGATACAATAAGTCCTGGAAATTAAAGGGTGACATGGAAAGATACAAAAAGAAGATCCATATACCATGTCTTATGGTCATATTATATTCAATCAATTTCATTTCCTTAGATTATTAATGGTGTTATGTCTACGAGTTGTCAGTACCGCGTCCGATTTTCGTATGTGCTTCGATGACCCTTCATGTCAAGCATACATCTGTTCTGCCAAGAAGAATGACTGTCCACATCTTTTTCAATTCGTTCCCAACTCACCATAGGCCAAAGGGCGATAAGCTCCCACTCAGATGCACCCACCTACCTCCACCACAAGCCCATGAATCTCAGTAACCAACTTCTCATTCTAAATATGTCACTAAATCAGTATAGTATTTATAAATCGATTGTACTTGCAGAGAGTACAATCTATAAAACTAGGGTTTTATCTGTTAAGGTCGTGTCTTGAGAACTCTCCCAAGGTTAGTATTTATAGCCAGCCTTGGGCCTGCTTTTCCTGGTAATTCAGACGTTGTTGGGCCCCGATAATTCGGGTGTTGAGTCGGTTAGGGTTAGGATGCGTGTACAACTAGTCTCAAGCAGTTTCTAGAAGGTTTTGAGGCTGTTTCGATGGTAGGGGCGCTTAGGGACTTTTTGGCCTATATAAAGGGCAATTTATCCAGGTTTTCTATATAAGGGTGTCGTGTCCTTTATCAAGGTTTTCCCGGTCCACAAGCCCCCTAAGCACGAGTCTTGGGACAAGGCGAAGTGGTTTCATGTTTAACGTATTGAACGCATAAGGCTTTCCTGTTATATGAAGGGCGTTTTGGCCTTTAGGAAGGGCGCTATCTCCCTTGTCCGGGCTTTCCCGGTCCACAAGCCCCCCAAGCACGAGTCTTGGGAAAAGGCGAAGTGATTTAATTATGAAGTCGATATATCACTGCCTCCCAAGCACGAGTCTTGGGGACAAGGCGAAGTGGTTTAGTTATAATGTTGCTCTTTCGATATTGGAGTATAGGCAATAGCTGCATTTTATATATCCTTCGGCGAGTTCATCGGTGTATGTCGTGGGAGAACCTTCTTAGGCGCTTTCAATTTTTTGTAATGTGGAAATGTGGTGGGCTTCTTGAGATGCTACCGTACTCTATGATGTTTCGCCCTTTGAATATTTTATTCTTATAATTTTATGTCTCTGGGCTTTTCTCATATTTGTTTGCGTTTAATTTGGTCTTTTTGTCAGTTGCTTTATTATTTTAGGCTTCCCTTGTTTGTAGCTCGTGGCGTCTAATGATTTTCTTGTCGTAGGATGTTAAGTGGAACCCTTAACGTTATTATTTATTTTGTTCCATTTTGTTGAACTTGAGATGTTGCCTATGGCATTTAAGCGTTGATTCGACGATGATATGTCACCGCCAGAACCCATTGAGGTTTGGCGGGTTCGTAAGAGGCCCCTTCGAGGGTTGATTTTAGATTCCAGAGCCCCCTCTGAGGGTTGGTTTAGGTTCGTCAGGGCATCCTAATGCTGGCCTTAGCCGGTTAGACTCGTTCAAGATTGTTTAAGATGGCGATTTGGTGGACGAGTCATGAATTCCTCTTTTCTATTTGTAGCTTTTAATTTATAAGCTTTCACAATATAATGTTGCCATGACTTTTGCAACGTCTTCATTTTAGTATGATGTTTGTAATGACTTTGGGACGGGATCACCTTTTTTCTAAGTTATGTCTTTGTTGTGTTGAATCTGAGTATGGATGTTTGCTTTTTGTTTTGTGTCTGGCGTTGCTCTTTCTAAATAGACGTTGTGACTTTATTGTTGTTCCTTTCGCTCTCCTTACCCCGCTAGGATAAGGCGGCTTCCCCTATGAGGAAGGCGTTTACGACATTCCCTTCTTGTTCTCCTTACCCCTCTAGGATAAGGCGGTCACGACTTCCCCTATGGGGAGGGCATTTGCGACATTTTCTTCTTTAACTCTCCTTACCCCACTAGGATAAGGCGGGTTCCCCTGTGGGGAAGACGTTTACGACATTTTTCTTCATTTAGCTCTCCTTACCCCGCTAGGATAAGGCGGCTTCCCCGTGGAGAAGACGTTTACGAGATGCTCTTCTTTCTGATAGATTTTTTTGTAGACGGCGTTTCAACTTTAAAGTTTCATTTGTTAATGGCGGGACCGTTGTTTCCCTATGCATTTTTCACAATTTGATTCTAGTGTGATGTTTGGTGAGTTCTCTCTTTTTGTTAATCTCGCCCTTGGCGGGATTGTTTGCATCCCAAGCTTGATTTATCTGAAATATAACAGTACTTCTACACTTCCAAAGTAATCAGTGTCATAAAGAAAGGAGTTTTAGTTGTATTTAATCAGATTTTAGTTTGACCCTAGCTACCATTCGTTCTTCTATTAATTTGCTCAAATCTTTCTACTTCTCTTCTTACTCTTGTCTGCTGCATTCTTCTATGTTATACACCTACTCTGAACTTAGAACTAGCTCATCCGCCATATTATTTTCTATTCCTCTACCCGCTCCTATTAAATTTCGACTAACTCGTCTGCTTCATTCATCTACGTTATACCCTTTCTCTTTCTATAGACTTGGAGATAACTCGTCTGTTTATCTTATTAGCTCATACCACTAAGGAGGTTGTTCTACGAATATGGATTATTCAAATTATTCTAGACAGACTTACTAAAATAATTTGAATAATCCATAATAATTTGAGCTAATAATTTGAATAATCCATATGTTGCAAATTATTAGAACCCCAACGTGATAACTATTCAAACAATGGGGAGTAGAGGATCCAAGTTCAGGAGTGCTATGGCTTGGCTTTAGCTCACATAATTTGCAACATTGTGGCCAAAACTTTCCAACGTGACTCAAACAATGGGGACTTAAACAAATGTAAGGAAACCAAAACATAGACAGACTAGCAAATCAAAACCAACTCTAATGTTTAAATTAAAACTTAAATGAAAATCTTTTTGAATCCACATGATTCAAAATTGGGTGAAACTACTACAGCTTAAGTCAGCATCAGTTTTTCATCATCTTTATAGAAGAACTAGACTTCGAATTCATTTAGTGATTAAATTCTGCTAATCTACTAATAAGAAATTGAAATACTTTCTGAAACACAAAGTTCTTCATCAATACCATCCAAAATTTGCTACTTAAAAAGTTAAAATATCAAAAGATAGTCATAAACCCAACAAAATCAGTATACGTACCATATTCTTAAAACAAAATCTGCACAAACCTTATATGTAACAGAAACGCAATTTCCTTGCATACAGGTGGATTGATACTTGTTAATTTGCAAAACTAGAACACGGTACAAGGATGCATCTCATGTATACAGCGAACAACTCTTGCTCACAGGAAACATATACCACGGAAATCATAACAAATTAAATTGTTTGTTGCAGAATTAATTTATTGATATTAATAAAAACAAAAGAAGGTCATGTTTACCGTCGAAATCATCATCATCGAGTTTTCCGACGAAGGCGGATTTACTGCTGAGTCTTGAAACAGAGATCGTAACGTTAGCAGGAACGTCCTAGGGGCTTTGAGGAAGCCTGGAGCTTCGGCAAGGGAGACGCCGGAGGATGTTGGGGCGAAATCGATGAGCACCTTGCTGGACCTGACAAGGAGGATGGAAGCGTTGAAGGCCATTTGTTTGGAACCCTTTCCGTATTTCCCGGAGGCATCCGTGAAGAGGAGCAGCCAGGTAAATCACGGCGAGGCCGTGAAGAGGTGGATAGGGTTGAGAAGGTGTGGCCCAGGTCAGTTTTACTGGGCCCCACGGTGGGTGCCAAATGTACTTGCAAAGAGTACAATCTATAAAGCTAGGGTATTATCTGTTTAGGTCGTGTCTTGAAAACTCTCCCAAGGTTAGTATTTATAGCCAGCTTTGGGCCTGCTTTTCCCGGTAATTCAGGCGTTGTTGGGCCCCGATAATTCAGGCACTGAGTCGGTTAGGGTTAGGCTCAACCATCAAATTCCAACCACAATTGCAGCCTTGCAGGCTGTTTCAAGATTAACATCTGTGGCACCCATCTTCTCACCACCTTGCAGGCTGTCATCTTACAGTTATTGATATAAAATCGTCCAACAGCCTGTGAGGTGAGTTCCTCAGTGGTCACAAAGAATCTACATAGATAATAGGAACAGTATACATACACTACTTATATATGAGCCCCTCAAGTAGAACCAGTTTGTCATGCAATTCATACATTCCAAGCTTAAAACACAAAAAAGCTGAAGAAAAATAAGTGCAGACATCAAAGTTAGTTGCTGAGAACCCTGTACTTGTACATGCACCTTGACCTATACTTTACGCTCTCTACCATGGCTTCACTACTGGGTAAAATAGAGTTTAACTGGGTGAAAACAGTTGATAGCTGGAGCAATTTAAATCAACGGAAAAATTCGTGGAAATGTCAAAGAAAGATTATCCAACAATAATATTGGCATATAATTAAATGTGTAACATATGCAACTGCAAATGGTCATGCAAAATGTGTGATTGAATTACCTAGCAAAGAGGTAGAGACTTCCACTGGTGCTTACACGAGTATGAGTACAGTTGCAAAACAACACAAATATTTTGTGGTAAATTTCTACGAACACTTTCGAAGAAGTACAAAAGAAGCATCAAGTGGGTTGTAAATATCTTATACAAAATGAGTACTAAAACTGAAGAAAATGTAGCTCCAAAAAGACTTTTCCCATTTCTTCCTTCCTGCTATCATGCATCGACCATCAATAATGCTAGATGTGCTTGAAGTTGAGGTTGTGGTCCTATGATTCAAGACAGACCTATCTTGCACATGAGTGAGACAGATTAAAATACAAAATGTAGAACAAATATAAAGAAAAATCAATACATAATTCTCAAAAGTGCAGCTACATTCCGTCGTGAAAAGAACAATAGAGAAATTAGCTTCAACCTTGATGAATATAAGCCAATACCACAAGTGACACGACGATTATGATATTAAAATTTAGATTCTACCACAATATCATTATCAAGTACAAAAATAAAATATTCATTGTTTTCAAAATTAATATAGAACCTTGGTTCTCCATGTGGGAGTATAGCCTCTTCCGCTAGACCTAAACCTTCTTTGTTAACAGTTGGTTCTCATTCCAAATCTTTGTTCACCCACAAGTAACAAAAGAGGTGGGTTCACAAACAACACTAAGCCATTTTGATTGTGCATAAAATACATTACAAATAATAAAGTTTTGAAGAAAATGAAATTAATATCAGTTATGTATAGATCAATAATAGATAATAAATTTGTCCGAGTTAAATATATTTGTAACCAAACCATTGACATGTTTCTGGCTTTAACATTTCACTCTACTACTTTTTAAGACTTTTTTTCCTGCAACTCAATTTTAAATAATGTATTATCCTCCAAAATTGAGAACAACTTCATACTTTAGTTTTTGTATACAAGGTTCATTGAATTTCCTTTTGGGAGGATTATCTTCAAATTATAATAATATATAAAAACAACCCAAAACAAACTCATTCAGTTCAGAGATCATATAGCACTTAAAAATTAATTAGAACAATTAAATCATTGAAGAAAAACTTACTTTCAAAAGGTTGAAACCAAGCTTTCAACATTTTAAGTGTTTTGCATCCGTTTGTTACAGTTTTTTAAAGAAATCAGAATCTAAAAACAATTAAGAGCAGCTTCTCAAAAAATAGATTTTTTTTAGAGGAGAGAGAAAATATGATTTAAAAGATTGAACTAATTTTGTAACAAAAAAATCTCATTTATATAGTTGTATCCGAACAAAAGATTGAACTAAGTTTTTTTTATCCGACTAAAAGTTAAAAATTATAAACGGTGTTTTTTATAAAATTTTGATTATAAAATTATAAATATAAATAACAAATAATTGTTATTTTCATGTTATAACAAATCAAGCTAACATTGTTTATCCATTTCAATGACACCAATAGTGTAACAAACAGATATGAATATACACATTTGGGATTTCTGTCTCAGTCTTCAAGTCTCTGTACGGTCTTTAAAACAAAAGGGTAAGGTTAGAATTTTAATGAGAAATTATTTTCGGCAATACAATCTTGGGCTAATATTAGACTTTTTTTTTTGTCAAGAGTTTAGTGGCTAGATTCACACACATAATGTGTGGAGAAGTGGGGAATCTAAAGTTTGAACTCCGACCCATACACAAATTATCCCTGATAACTATCAATTTAACTACACTTACGCGGACAAACATTTTGAGTTTAACCCCTGTGAAAATATTTCTTTAATTTTAAATTTTAATCGTTGTAAACATCTGATTTTTTGTTTGTTTTGTTTTTTATTCTTGTTGTTTTGTTTTAGTCGTTGTAAAATTCACGTATATTTGATTCGGTCTTTGTAATATGCAGATTATTATATTTTACTCTTTTAAAGTAAAGATTAAAATGATTATTCTAAAGACCAATTTAATATTAAATGATTTGCCTAAAACTAAAACACAAAGTTTATATATTTGCAAGGCCTAAAACTAAAAAATATTTTGACATGGACTAAAACTAAAATGTCAGATATTTGCCTAGACTATTTGTATAATTAAGACAAAATATTATGGGTTCATTATATTTTTTATCCCTTTAAATATTTTAAAGTTTTATTTTAATTGCCTAAAAAATTTCTTCGATTTATCGTCCTTAGCAATTTTCTACCATTATATTTAGGTTCTATTTTAAGTCAACAAATCTGTATAATTCAAAATTTTAGTTTTCTTTTTGGATTAAATATGTTTTTGATCCCTATAAATATACTAACTTTTTGTTTTAGTCTCTCTAAAATTTTCATTCAACTTGTAGTCCCTATAAAATTTTAAATCACTACTTTTGGTCCCTATTTTCAAGTTAATTTTTGTATTTTTTTAATGAAATGTATAGAATATTGTAAAAAAAATTCCAAAAAGAAATTAGAATATTTTAACAAAACACAAATTAAATTTGAATTTTAACCGTCAGAAATATAAAAATTCATATTAAATTCATGTTTAGCTAAAAAATTCTAATTTTTTTGGAGAGATTTATAATATTATGAATTTTTCTGCAAATTTTTATTCAAAAATATGAATTATAGATATAAGTTTACTTTAAAGGAGGGACCAAAAGTAAAGATGAAATTTTTTTTAAAGACTAAAAGTTGAAGAAATTTTTTAGAGGGACTAAAACGAAAAAATTTGTAGTGTAAGTTTAGGATGATTGTTTTAATATTATTGATCTATAAGTGATGAAAATTAAATGGCCAAAATGGAAGATGACAAAAAGAATGTTCATTAACTACTTTTTGTCATGGATTTCTATTTGAGTGATGGAAGATCGAAGACGTATTTGGTACATGTCTGCACCACCAACATGATATCAACATATGTAATTATATTCAATCAATATCATTTCCTTAGATTATTAACAGTGTGGTGTCTACGTGCCATTGTTAGTACCGTGTCCGATTTTCGTGTTTGTGCTTCGATGACCCTCATTTCCCTCCATGTGTAGCATATATCTGTTCTAACAAGCAGGACTTTGTCCATGTGTACATGTGGGATTAATTTTGAATTTGCTAGTAAAAGATGAGTTGAGGTTGAGTTCATTATTACATTAGCATTAGCATTAATTTGCCTAAAGTACAATATCAAGACAAACATGCTTTCGTGATTGAACAAGGGTAAAAATACTGGGATAAGAGGATCCACACTCTCAAACTGCTTTACAGTTTTTCCTGCACTTATTTTGCTCATTTTCTGATCATTGAGCTCTTCCTTGATCCTCCTCACAACTTTTTCAATTTGCTCCCGACTCACCACCTTGTGTCGTGGACCATAGGGTGATAAGCTCCACTCACATGCACCCACCTCCACCCCAAGCCTATGAACCTCAGTAACCAACCTCTCATTCAACAAATTTGGGTACAGCACTTATAGATCAATAGTATTAAAACAATCATCCTAAACTTACACTTCAAATTTTCAACTATAATATCAGTACAGTACTTATAGTATAGATAGATAATATTAAAACAATCATCCTAAACTTACACTACAAATTTTCAATCAACTATAATATCAGTGCTGTTGTAAAAATATGTAAAGAAAAATTACACTAGAGACCACTTTCTCTCTCTTTTTTATTGATTATTTATATCAACATTGAACTGGTGACTCACATTCATTTTCAATTTATAGATTTCCTTACAGGACTATGAAATGATCTACTACAAAAAATGTTTTAACATTCAGCTAACCTTGAGTTAATAACAATGAAACCAAAATCTTAAATAAAAACTGAAAAAGTTCGTTCATTTAGTTTTGATGTTATTTTGATAGATTAACAATTATAACTATTATTTTGACGCAACTTAGCTGTTACTTTGATGGATTGACGAGGTAATCTAACTTTTGGAATAGTCAAGTAAGATTTTGGTACTTGATTGAAACTGAGGTTTAGTCCAAAGTTGTTGACATTTTCATAACTCGGTCTTTGGCCAAAATGTATAGACAAAAGAATACAGTTCAGTTAGCAAATCAGGAATGACTTACATAATACATTGTTCAGTAAATGGGTTTAATATGGAACACCAAACCTAAAATACAACTCACAAATATTGTGTATGAAAATATATATAGATATAACAAATTAAATAAAGTGTGTAATATTGATCAGTGACATACCCGGGCATGGTGATCATGAGCACTCTCACCAATTGCAGGGTGTTTCAAGATCAACCTCTGCAGCACATCCTCTCACCACCATCCGTCTCTTGAAATTGAAACCCGCTTCGGCCACACAAAACTCTTCATCATCCACAGGAACAAGAAATCCTTTCAAGGTGACTCAGTTCCACTTCCTGCCTCCAAATACTACTCCTTTTTGAGATGACAGAGACTACTAAAGCAAATAGAAACCACCAAGTTGGCTTCCCTCGTGTTGAGCCAACTCAAACACTCATAATCATCATCATCATCATCATCATAATCAACACCATACATGATGAAAGTAATTGCATCTAGTAAAATGATTTTAATTGAGTGATTTTGTGACAGTAATCATATTCATACAACCTGTCACAATTAGACTACTGAGTTGAGTTCCTCAGTGAACACATGGAATCTACATAGATACTAGAAACAGTATACATAAACTATATATATTAGCCCCTCAAGTAGAACACAGAAAAATACTGAAGAAGAAAAAAAAGTGCAGATATCAAAGTTAGCTAGTGAGGACCCTGTACTTGTACATGCACCTTGACCCATACCTGCATGCTCTACCATGGCTTCACTATTGGATAAAAATAAAGTTCTCCAGTTGAAAATAGTTGATAGCAGGAGTAATTTAAATCCATGGGAAAATTCGCAGAAACGTCAAAGAAAGATCATCCAACCATGATATTGACATATAATTAAATGTGTATATTATGCAAATGCAAATGGTCGTGCAAAATGTGTCATTGAATCACTTAATGAGTTATAGACTTCCTTCCACTGGCGCTTACACAAATACGAGTACAGTTGCAAAACAACACATATATTATGGTAAACTTATACAAACACTTTCAATTCAAAGAAGTACAAAAGAAGCATATCAAGAGGGTTGTAAACATCTTATACAAAATGAGTACTAAAACTGAAGAAAATGTAGCTCCAATAAGACTCTTTTCCCCTTTCTTCCTACCATCCTGCATCGACCATCAATAACGCCAGATGTGCTTGAAGTTGAGGTTGCGGTCCTATAATTCAAGAAAGACCTATATTGTGAGAAAGATTAAAATACAAAATGTAGAACAAAACATGAAAAATGAATGCATAATTGTGGAAAGTGCAGTCATGTTCCTTTGTAAGAAAATATCATTATCATGTACCACAAATAAAATAATCATCCTTTTCAAAATTAGTTTGGATATACTTGGACCGGTATAACCAAAAGTAAACCCAAGAATAATATCAAATACACACACACACACACACAATTATTTGCATAAGTTTTTTCATTATTAAAAAATATGGTAATAGGATAACTCTTTTTTGTTTCCGATAGGTTCCCTCTACTGGAGGTAATCCTATTTGAGGTGCACCAGACACTAAAATGTGGATACCTTTTCAAGCTAAGATTTGAACCTTGGTTCTCCACGTTGTGTGAGTCTAGCCTCTTCCGCTAGACCCAAACCTTGTTGGTTAACTCAATTTATTATATTAGTACAGCACACTCATTATCTATAACAGTTTTTAAGTAAATGAAATTAATATCGATGTTTCCATTTTCTCATCTATGTATAGATCAATAATAGACAATAAATTTGTCCAAGTCTAAGGATATTTGTAACCAACCCATTGACATGATTCTCTCTTTAACATTCTACTTTCATACTTTTTAAAACTTTTTTCCCCTGCATTTCAATTTGAAATAATGTACTATTCTCCAAAACTGACAACAACTTCAAACTTTCATTTTTGCATACCAAATAAAGATCATGCAAGAGTCATTGAATTTCTTTTTGGGAGGATTATCTTCAAGTTATAATAATATATAAAAAGAACCAAAACCAAACTCTTTAAGTTCAGAGATCATAAAACACTTGAATAAATTAGAATAATTAAATCATTGAAGATAAACTTACTTTCAAGACGTTGAAATCAAGCTTTCAACATAATCCTTTGTATCAAACCACATTATTCGATTGTTAGTTGCAATTTGCCCAACTTTATTTTCTCTCCAATTATAGAGAATTGCATGTTGGCTGTGCCCCCAATAATCAATGTAGCCTTCTTGATTGCTTGCCATTATCAGTGTGTTGCTACTCTCAGAAACACACAATGGTAACAAGAACAATTGAGAACCATATGCAAGCCAATCACCAATGCCATGATCAATATGAAGATTTTGAAAACTAATTTTTAGGAATTGAGTCCAAGACTCTTGAACTCCAAATTCCATCATCTTCCATATAACAAAATGGGTTCCCCTGAAACGGTGAGAAAAACATAGACAATCCACCAACACAGTAACAGACGGTTCAACAGGTGGTACTTCAACAAAACCGCTAGGCGGCAGCAATTGCCGATATGTCTCCGTAGACAAATCAAGCGAGACTATCACAAATTGATCAATTGTAATATCATTCCATTCATACTCAGTCTTATCTCGAATAGCCAACCAGTTAATAGTTCCACTCACGTAAACACCGTGATCCACGTATGGATGACAATGATGACGTCTAAAATGAAGGGAAAACGGAACAATAGGAAAACTTTGAATATCCCTCCAAACATTATCACTCAAACTGAAAACTTTCACAGTGTTAGCAGAGAAGTCCACCACCTTATAAGTTTGGTTTGAAATATCATAGCCAAATGTTAACCTAGAATAGTTGGTTAAATAACCTAATTTATCAGATAATGTATTCGTGGCTGGGTTCCAGATACGAAACCAAGTGTTTTCAGGCGTAGTATCCCACGTATCTCCGCGCAAACAAATCAATCCATTGCAGGAACCAATGACGAGATCGCAATCCATATTACTCAAAAGGTAATAAGGATTATGGGGAATATCAAAATCCCTCAATCGATGGTAGTAAGGTTCGTGGTATCTGATAGCCAAAGGACTTTCAAGCAAACTACTTACAGAAATGGGTACAACACTCAAATCCATCTCGTCAGGATTGGCCCAGTCTGGTAACAGTAAGAAGTGGGTGTTCCGTGGCGATCGGTGAAGGTGCAATTTAGCGAAGGAAGGATGAGAAATTAGGGTTTTCAATGATTTGCAAACGCATTTCAGTTGCATTAGAGTTTTGACAGGAAGTCGTGAAAGGATTTCTGCGATGAGTTCATCAAGAAGGATTAACAGCGACGTTGGAACAACGCCGCTGTTTGAATGCGGAGACTTTGCAGGAGGGAAATTCATGAGAGGTATGAGTAGATTAGTGACGATGTTTATGTAAATTGAAATTGAAGTTAGACAGTAGAGCTGTCAAAACGGGCCGGGCCGTACGGGCGGGCCTGAAAGCCCGCAAAAAATAAAGGGCCTGGGCCGAAAAATTGTAGCCCGAATCATTTCAGGGCTTTTTAGCCCAGCCCGACAAAGCCCGAAACCCGGTAGGGCTAGCCCGTCTGGGCCGCGGGCAGCCCGAAAGCCCGCAAAAAAAATTGAAGTGTGTGATTTTTTTTTTACACTGGACTGGACTCTTGGATGTTGTGACTTTGTTGGGAGTGACTTTTTGGATCATTAAAACTTTTATGTTATTCCAGATAATTAGTATTTTGAATTTCTGGACAATTAGTATTTTGAATTTAGAATTTTAGGCATTCTGGATATTTGTTGACTTTTGTTCCATAATTGTTATTCTCTTGAATCAATCTTAATTTATCTTTTGTTCACTATTTGTGTATATTTAAGTAATTTTGTTTCCTTAAAGAATGGGAAGGAAAAA